>Ga0334901_1000575_pt1 | contig 49181 bp, 41 predicted proteins | sample GraSluR3_MG_3_FD_207216 | JGI IMG/M metagenome (GOLD analysis project Ga0334901, IMG submission 207216) | Sludge microbial communities from methane-producing bioreactor in Wageningen University, Netherlands - Granular Sludge_15_08-R3 | ecosystem: Engineered > Bioreactor > Anaerobic >...
CCCTGTCGGGATATCTGTGAGTGAGTCCCGAAACCGGAGAGTCTTCATCTTCATGAAGTGGGTCAATCATATCCCATCTGTCGATTCTCAGTTCCTTGTCCGTGGGAACTGCCTGCCTTCTTATCGGGCATCTTTGATTGATTGGGTCCATGAGAGTTGCATAGTACGGTGTAATTGACATTCGAAGTGTTCTAAGGCACTCGGCAATTCCGAGGGCCTCTTCTTCGGTGATCTCAATGATCTGCCTCAGACCTTCAACCGACTTCACTCTGTTGGCAACCTGCCAGCGCCAGTCACTCCATTGAGCAGTAGTAACCTCTTTCCACATTGGAATTTCCCTGTAATCTCGCATTGCTCCACCTCAAATGTATAGCTTCTGAAAAAGCCTTCTAATACTGTCTGATTCTCTCAAAATGTCCAACGCAAGCTCATCGTGGCCTTTGGTGTACCCGTTCCCGATGATCATGGTAATATCCTTCCCGACACCTTCTGCTCCTAGGGCCGCTCTGGTAAAGGAGGTGGCCATGCTGAAGAAATAAACTATGCCTTCGTTTTTGGTAACGAGTATCGAGCTCATCTCAGTGTTGGGAACATTCACATTGTTTACTACCACATCACAGAGCTTACCTGCTGTCAGTTCGTGAATCTTATTGTAGACTTCAAGAGGCTTTGTTGCATCTGCAATAACTACCTCATGGGCAAGGTTAAGCTCTTGGATCCTCTTCGCATTTTCTTCAGAATATTCTACTACAATCACTTTTCCTGAGTCACCGCATTTCTTCATCGCTTGGTAGCAACATAACACTCCGGATTTTCCGCCACCCCCAAGTATTGCTACACTCATACCACGCTGCACAAGCTTGTCGACTTGCGCCGGAGCTCCCGCAACGTCCAGAACTGCAAGGGCCATCTTAGCGGGAATATCTGATGGCAGTTTTGCGTATATCCCACTCTCAAACAGTATAGCCTTCCCTTCGACATCCACCTGATCTTTTTCGAGATGCACCTTCAGAATCCTCTCGATTTTCAGCGGCGTCAAGGATAGCGAAACAAGTGAGGCAATTCTGTCGCCAACTTCTAATTTACGGTCTTTAAGGGCTTCTCCTATCCGCGAGACTCGACCAATTAGCATTCCTCCTGAGCCTGTAACTGGATTCTGAAGCTTCCCCCTATTGTTGACTATATCGATTATCATGGCAGCGATTCCCAATTCATCGTCTTTGCAAGCTTCTCTCATCTGGGTGAAACTAGCGGAGTCAACGTTAAGGGTTTCCACATCAACGGAGATTTCATTGTCATAAAGATCCTCTGAGTTGTCAATTTTTCTCGCTGCTTGAGGGAGAAATCCGAGCGGCTCAATAACTCTATGGCTCCCAAATGGGCATCCCTTCATTTATCTTTCCTCCTAATTCCAAGTATTTCTCTTGCTTCGTTAGGAGCTGCTATGTCTCTGCCCAACTCTTTTGCGATTCTCACTACTCTCTCCACCAGCTGAGCGTTAGAAACCGCAAGCTCTCCCCTTCTATAGTAGATATTGTCTTCAAATCCCACTCTAACATGTCCTCCCATCAGGATGGCAACTGTTGCCAAAGGGAGCTCATACCTACCAATTCCTGCTGCGGTCCAGGTACTGTCAGTCGGTATATTGTTAACCATGTGAATCAGGTCTTCGATATTCCCTGGGCAGGCACCCGGAACACCAAGAACAAAGTCAAAGTGTATTGGGCTTCTTAACAGTCCTTTTTTTTGCAAACGTAGAGCATTTTCTATCATGCCTCTTTCAAATACCTCTATCTCAGGCTTTATTCCTTTCTCTTTCATCTCCAGAGCGAAATACTCCATTGTTTTCTCTGAATTGAAGAAGACATCATCTCCAAAGTTGCACGTTCCGGCAGAGAGGGTCGCCATCTCCGGATTGATCTCAAGAGGTTGAGATCTCTCTTCCACTTTATGCCATACTGCTCCACCGGTGGATGGCTGGAATATCAGATCGCACTTGCTTCTGATTCTTTCCATAATTTCTCTATAGATTTCACGATCCTGTGTGGGCTTTCCCGACGAGTCTCTTGCATGAACGTGGACAATGCTCGCTCCTGAGAGAAAACACTCGTATGCTGCCTCCGAGATTTCTTCAGGAGAAACCGGTAGCGCCGGTTGTTGTTTTTTCGTGACTTCTGCACCGGTAAGAGCTGCAGTGATTATCAACTTATCCATCGTTTTTCCTCTGCTTGTTCTTGGGTACTACGCATGTACCACTAGCTCTGCATACTAGGACAGGTTCAGAAAGGCTCTCAGCCGCGGAATCATTGATATCAGGTCTTGCCTGAGCAACTTTGAAGGCTTGAAATGTCATCTTTCTAGAGGTGTTGCCTCTAGAGACAATTTCCCCTGTTGCTTCAATGTAATCCCCTGCGTAGACGGGAGCGAGAAACTCAACGTTATCATAGGCTTTGAAAAGCCCTTCATCGCCATCGCTTTTAATCAAGAGCTCAGTAGCCACGTCTCCGAACATCTGAAGGATTCTTGCTCCATCAACAAGGTTTCCCCCGTAATGAGCATCATGAAGACTCATTCTCACTCTAACCATCGTCTTTTCCAAAACAACACCTCCTTCATTTATTTTGCCTTCAAACTGTAACTTTATCAAAGCTCGCCGGCGCTAATTAGAAGCGTACAGGGTCGAACAATACTTTCTATGTCTCTCTTTCTATTCTGTTATACACGATTTTTCCGAAAAATTACCTCTCCGCCTTTGCCGGGTAAAGCTCTACCTTTCTGGTATGCTATAGATATCGGATCTATCGGGAAGGAGAGATGTGCATGGTCAAGACTCTAATAATGGCTGGGGGAATAGGGGAAAGGCTTTGGCCTGTTAGCGTAAAAAAAAGACCCAAGCAATTTCACAAGTTTGGGTCAAACAAAACGATGATTGAAGAGACTATCGAAAGAATGGAGGAGCTTACCGACGAGACAATCATAATTACTACAAGAGAGCAATATCCTCTTATGCAGTACTATCTGCCTCTCTTCCCGAGTGAAAATGTGATTTTCGAGCCGATGAGAAGAAACACTGCTCCCGCCATCGCTCTCGGGAGCAGTAGGTTTTCTCCCGAAGACACTATGGTTATTGTTCCCGCAGATCACGTAATAAGAGATAAAGAGAATTTTCTGAAGACGTTAAGGACGGCGATCAGATTTGCTGAGTCTCACGAATCGCTTGTTACTATAGGAATAACTCCCACACATCCCTACACAGGCTATGGATACATAGAGAGGGGGAATGTGGTTGATGAAAACGATGAGGTCTATGCGGTGAAGAAGTTCCACGAAAAGCCTGACTACGAGACTGCTCAGCAGTATTTTCGGTCAGGCAGGTTTCTTTGGAATTCGGGGATGTTTGTTTGGAGGAAGAGCGTTTTTGATTCAGAGCTCTCAGAGAACTTCCCCGATCTATTTTCTGTAATCTGCGAGATCAAAGACAGGCCCGAAGAAATCGAAGAGATCTATGAGAGACTTCCGAAGATTTCGATTGACTACGGTCTAATGGAAAGGTCTTCTAGAGTTGTTACTGTGCAGGGGAATTTCTACTGGAATGACATAGGGTCCTGGGATGCGGTTTATGATTTGCTAATTAAAGACAAGAACGGGAACGCAATTGAAGGAGAATTCTCAACAAGAGAGGTGAAAAACTGTTTGCTGATCAATCACACACAGAAGAAGCTGGCAATATCCGGCATTGATGGCTATATTTTGGTGGCGAGTAGTGAGGGAACTCTATTATGCAAAAGAGGAGAGTCACAGGAAATAAAAGAGATAATAGTGTAAGGAGGAGAAAAGTGGATAGAAAACTTGACGAAATTGTGATTTCCCTGAAGGAGGAACTGGTAAGATCAATATCCGATTCAATTAAAATCAAGTCGGTTCAGGATACTCCGGTGGATGGCGGTCCCTTTGGCAAAGGAGTAAGGGATTCGCTTGATCAAACTATCAAGCTGGCGCAGAAGCTAGGCTTTGAGGCAAGGAACGCCGATGGGTATGTAGGCATAGTAGATTATGGATTGGGCGAGACTTTCGGTGTTCTTGGTCACCTTGATGTAGTTCCAGAAGGAGAAGGTTGGGAAGTTCCACCTTACAGCGGCCTGGTGAAGGACGGAGAGATCTGGGGAAGAGGAACTCAGGATGACAAAGGCCCTATGATTGCAGCACTTTATGCTCTCAAGGCAGTAAAGAACTATGTTAAGAAGCCCTCCAAGAGGATTAGGCTGATTTTCGGAACAAACGAAGAAACTGGCTGGGAGTGTATGAAGTACTATGTCAAGCACGAAGAAATCCCAGATTTTTCTGTGACACCCGATGCCGCTTTTCCTGTGATTTTTGCGGAGAAAGGAATAGTGAATTACGGGATTTCAGCACCTGCCATCAGTAGAGAGAAAGGGCTGGTAATCGAGAACTTGACTGCCGGAGAAGCACCAAACATGGTTGCTTCGTCAGCAAAGGTAGTTCTCAGGGGTGCAGACGACGAGATTCTAGAGAAAATTCGCTCCTTCTCACCGAAAAATAATACTAAACTAGAGATAAATAAGTCGGATAGAAGAGTTGAGATTTCGATAACGGGAGTCTCCGCTCACGGATCCACCCCAAATAAAGGGCAGAGCGCATTGGCAGCTCTGGTAGATCTTCTCGCGGAGCTTCCTCTGGAAGATTCTGAGATGAAGAGGCTTTTGAGTACAATAAGAAACAAGATTGGTTACGAATTCTATGGCGAATCGTTAGGAATTTCCGGAAGGGATTCGATGTCTGGAGAATTGACTCTCAATATGGGAACTCTCAGGCTTCAAGCCGGAGTCCTGAAGCTTGTAATTAATATCAGATACCCCGTTTTCTTCAATGAAGCAATGATAAGATCGCAGATTGAAGAGGTTTTCAATGGATTCCGGGTCGAAAGCTTTCATCACCAGAAGCCGCTTTATGTATCTCCCGAATCGGAATTGGTAAAGATGTGCAGAGAAGTATATAAGGAAGTGACGGGAAATGATGAAGAACCGATAGCTATTGGTGGAGGAACATATGCCCGGGCAGTGCCAAATGCCGTGGCTTTCGGAGCTTTGTTGCCCGGAAACGTTGAACTGGCCCATCAGCCAAATGAAAGGATATCGATTGAAGATGTTCTTCTTGTGGCAAGAATTTACGCTCAGCTATTCCTTAGGTTTTTGCAGACCTGAGTAAGAAGCAGCTTGCGTGACAAGTCAATCAAGGGCCGAAGAAATTGTTACTCGGCCTTTTTTTGATCCCGGATGCTGCTAATCAACAACGTTTTTCAGCCACTTCCATGTCAAAGTCCTTCTGACTCCCAGAATTGCCTTGAAGAGTTCTTCAATCATCATCGCGACGTAGACGAGAGTGAGCGGCCATTTCAGTACCAGTCCGGTGACGGCCACAAGAGGAATTCCCACTCCCCAAAGCGATGCAATCTCGATGATCATAGCTGCTCTGGTGTCTCCTCCGCTTCGGAGAACTCCAACGATGTTCACTGCATTAAACATTTTGATTGGCTGGGAGATGCCCACAATGATAATTATGGTTAGGACAATATTCTTGAGTCCCTGATCTATATTGTAGAAATTCACGATGATCCTCGAAAGCAGAATGATGATGAGGCCGGTTGCCACTGCGGTCATCACAGTAAGCTGAAGCAGCTTCTTTGCGTTATACTTTGCCTGAGTGAAGTTATTTCTTCCCAGTTCTGCTCCTACCATGACAACTGTCGCTGAAGCTAATCCGCCAAAAATGACGAACCCGAAGTTTTCGATGGTGCTGGATATATTCCTGGCAGCTATAAACTCAGTACCCATTCTTGCCATAACAAGCGAGTACATTGTAATGCCCAGGCTCCACAAAAACTCATTTACTATCACTGGAGTAGCATATTTCATAAGCCTTTTGAAAAAAGGAGCTTCGAACTTGAAGGCGAATTTAGAAAGCCTTACAGGGGTTTTCCTTCGCAAGACAATATTGACAAAAATCACGAACTCCACAAATCTTGACAGGAGAGTTGCTAGTGATGCTCCATAAACACCTAGAGGTTGGATCGGTCCAAAACCAAAAATCAGCACGTAGTTCACCACTGTATTGATCGACAGAGCGACAAGACTTACATACATAGGGATTCTGGCTTTTTCCACTGTTCTCAAAGCCATCGCGATAATAAAAGAAAATGATGTCAGGAACGTTGAAAAGGCTACTGGCCTTGCATATGTCGCGCCGGTTCTTATTACTTCAGTATCGGTAGTGAAGATCATTAATACTCTTTCGGGGAAAAAGAACAACAGCACAAAGAATACAACGGCGGCTCCCATGGTAATGTAGAGAATGTGCCCGAGCGTCTTCTCGATGTTCTTTTCGTCTCTTTTTCCCCAGTACTGCGAAACGAATATTCCGGCTCCGCTAGAAACTCCAAAGGTGAGAATATTGAGAATAAAGACCACCTGATTCACCAGACCCACGGAAGCTATTGCGGTTGTGCCTAATTGTCCAATCATAAGGTTGTCAATGAGATTGAGGCCGGTAGATATTAGATTTTGAAGTGTTATAGGTATCGCAATGGAAAGCATTCGCCTAGTGAAATCCTTCATATCGACCTCCAAAAATTGAACCGTTGAATTATACAGCTATTTCTCGAGATAGGCAATAGTACGACCGAAGAAGCAAAAGCACCATAAGTTGCTATAATGATGATAATAAGTATTTCGCATTATAAAGGGGTGTCTCTGTGAAGAAAATCGGAATAATCATTTGTGGTCGGTATCAGAGTTGTGGGGGAGGGAAATGTCTCAGAGCAATGAGAGAACATGTGGGTGGTTTTTCCATTTATCCTGATGAAGAAGAACTGGTTCTTGTCGGTTATTCTTATTGTGGAGGCTGTCCGGGGGGAAATGTAGAATACGTGCCTCAAGAAATGATCAAGAACGGAGCCGAAGTAATTCATCTCGCAACTGGAATGGTGGTGGGTTATCCACCTTGTCCACGACTAAGTCAATTCAAGGAGTTCATTGAGAGTTACTATGAGATTCCAGTCGTGATTGGGACTCATCCCATACCAATGAAATATCTCACCGCCCACGAGAAGCTTTCATTCTGGGAGAAATCAGACATGTATGAAAAAGCGGAACACCTGATGAAAGAGGATAGGGAGATAATGAAGGCGTATGACTGATCCGGAATCTCCCGATCTTGTCGGGCCTGAAACCGGGGGAAGAGATGATTAGTGAGAAAAGAATCTCTCAGTATATTCGAAGCGCACTGAGCACTATCAGTGCCGACAGAGAATCGAAAGAGAAAATTAGAAGAGAAATGAACTACGATATCCAAAACAAGGTCTTCGACAGCGGTAAAGGGGATCCTTTTGAAGTGCTGGGAAACCCCGCTTCGTATGCCAGAGAATTTATAGAAGAGAGGAAATCGACTTACCCTCAGGTTCGCACGAGGTTTTCTCGGACTTGCGGTATCGGAGGCCACGCCGGTTATGAATTTATTTCTAAGGCAACTGTTTTAGGCCTGCCTTTCATCCACATTAATACGCGTCCGTTTGGAGTTGCAAAAGGCATCATTGCAGTCGTGAATGTGGCAATCGGAGTGTTGGCCATTGGTGGAGTTTCAATCGGACTTTTCAGCTTTGGAGGGGTAGCGCTTTCTCTTCAGCTTTCTCTGGGTGGATTGTCTGCCAGTCTTTTCTCTACATTTGGCGGATTGGCAACTGCGTTGTATCTAGCAGGCGGGGGCCTTGCGGTTTCTTATGATTTTGCAGTGGGAGGAGCAGCTATTGCCAGAAACTACGCGATAGGAGGCTTTACATCTGCAAGAGTGGCTATTGGAGGAGAGGCTAGAGGTGTAACTGCAATATAAGAGCAGAGTGGAGTTGGGGATTACCTTCTCAGATTGCCAAGAACGGCCGACCAGATAATTGACTTTGTGATCTCAAAAGGTGAAGAAGTCAGCGCCGTATTTGAATGGGCCGTTAGGCTGATTTATTGACTCTTAGAGACGGCCCCCCCATTAGAAGCTTCACTTTCCTATCTCATTCTGAGTTGGTTCTTCGGATATGATAACCAGTCTGCTTTTGTCAAATCCCGGCAGAAGCCAGACGGACGCGGTTCCCAATTCTCTTCATATCTGTTCCGATTTGACCATAACCTTTTTCATTGGAATGACACATATGAAAAACAATGGCAGACGGTTTGATGTAAACTATTATCTGTTGGATGGGAGGTAGACTATGATAGAGAGATATGCGCTTTCCCCCCTAAAAGAACTTTGGGAACTGGAAGCCCAGTATGAGAGATGGCTCGAAGTGGAACTGGCCGTCGTCAATGCCTATGAGAAGACAGGGCGAATTCCTCAAGGAACACTTGAAAAGATGAAGTCCGCAGCAAGAATTGATTTGGAAGCGATTGCCGAAATTGAAAAGCAAGTAGATCACGATGTCATTGCTTTCATAAAGTTCGTGACACAGGGAATGGGGGATGAAGCCCGTTATTTCCATCTTGGATTAACATCATCCGATGTTGTGGACACTGCCCTTTCGCTTGCCGTTAGAGAGTCCGGGCGCCTTATTGTCGGGTCTCTGGAACAGCTCTCGAGAGCACTGAAAGAAAAAGCAGTTGCCTATAAAGATGTAGTATGTATGGGTAGGACTCACGGCATACATGCTGAACCCACTTCGTTTGGGCTGAAGTTTCTATCGTTCTTTGTTGAAATAGAGAGGGCGATCCTTCGCTTGAACGTAGCTATAGATGGTTGCTCAGTTGGGAAACTGAGTGGAGCCGTTGGAAACTACGCTAATATTTTGCCGGAGATCGAGAGTATTGCTCTGGGCGAGCTCGGTCTGAGGCCGACCGCTGTTTCCTCCCAGATCATCCCGAGGGATATACACGCCGAGTTTCTTTCGGCGCTGGCAATTACGGCCTCTTCAATAGAGAGAATGGCTGTGGAGTTCAGGCATCTCCAGAGAACAGAGGTCCTGGAAGTTCAAGAGCCATTTAAGAAGGGGCAGAGAGGTTCTTCCGCTATGCCTCACAAAAAGAATCCCATTATATGTGAAAGGCTCACCGGTATGGCGCGTTTGATAAGAAGTTACGCAGGTGCTTCACTAGAAGATATCGCCCTTTGGCATGAAAGGGACATCTCCCATTCCAGTGTAGAGAGAGTAATCCTGCCGGATGCGACACTGCTTCTGTATTATATGGCTGAGAAGTCTGTTTATCTTGTGAGCAATCTTGTTATCTATCCCGAAAGAATGAGAGAAAACTTCAAGGCCTCCAGAAACCTTGTTTTCTCCCAGAGGGTCATGTTGGCCTTGATCGAAAAGGGCATGTCGAGAGAGGAAGCTTACCGGTTGGTACAGGAGTTATCAATGGATTGCTGGAACGGCAATCTTGATTTCAAACAGTTGGTTCTGACTAATCAAGTGATCACAGGGCTCATGAATTCAGAAGAGATTGGAAGACTTTTCAATCCTGATTATTTTTTGAGAAACGTTAATTGCGTATTTGAGAGAGTTCTTAATGGAGGTTGACCGAGTGAAGAAACTGGCCGTTGTTGGAGCCCAATGGGGCGATGAAGGAAAAGGAAAGGTTGTCAATTACTTTTCCAGGGATTTTGAGTGGATAGTAAGGTTTTCCGGTGGCGCAAATGCCGGTCATACGATCTATGTTGGGGATAAAAAGTATGTGAATCATCTTTTGCCCTCGATAAATCCTGTGATTGATTCAAAGGGCTTTCTTGGTGCAGGGATGGTAATAGATGTCGGGCAGTTGATTGAGGAACTGAAAATCCTGGAAAGAGATTTCCCGGGCATCTCCAGTAGATTCTATCTTGATCCCGAAGCCTTTATCGTTCTTCCCTGGCACAAAGAGGAAGACCTTTTGCTTGAGAAGATGCGCAAGGTACCGATCGGCACAACGGGAAGAGGTATAGGACCCGCTTATACCGACAAGGCATCGAGAGAGGGGCTGAAGCTCTTCGTCCTCTTTGACGAGGCACTCTTGAGACAAAGACTCGAAGCGATATATCACATGAAGAGAAGCAAGTATAACAGGGATTTCGCTGTCTCTATAGAGGAAATGTTGGTCTATCTGCAAGGTTTTAGAGCTGAGCTTGAAAGGCTCAGCGTCAATTTCACAAGTGCGGTAGATATGTATAGAGTCTTCAGGAGTACTTCCGTCTTGTTTGAAGGAGCTCAGGGTGTTCTTCTGGACCTGGATTTTGGCACATATCCCTTTGTGACATCCGGGGCGTGTATGGCTCATGGAGTATCCTCGGTAGGTTTCTCTACTTTTGAACTAGACGGTGTCTACGGGGTTCTCAAAGCTTACACAACTCGGGTAGGAGCCGGCCCCTTTCCGACAGAAGAGGCCTCCGGGGTAGGTGAGCTACTGCGGGAAAGAGGAAAGGAATTCGGCGCAACAACAGGTAGAGCACGAAGGATAGGCTGGCTGGATCTTCCCGCTCTTAGATATGCAAAAATCAGGTCTGGTCTAACGGGCCTCGTTATTACGAAAGGAGACGTACTGAACGGACTGGATGAAGTGAAAGTCTGTGTGGCGTATGATGTCGATGGAGTCGTAAAGGAATTGCCTTCCACTTCGTATGATTTCTTCAGAGCAAAACCAATTTACGAAACTGTTAGTGGATGGCCCGTTACTGATCACATAAACTTCCTGAAGTACATGACTTTTATCGAAAGAGAAACGGGTGTCGAGATTGACTACATCTCATATGGGCCGAAAACTGAAGAGATGAAAACCAGGAACGATCTTATAATGAACATATAGCCCGGTTTTGGGGAAGGAGGGAAGGCAGAGAATGGAAATACTACTCACGAACACGATGTCACGAAGAAAGGAAGTCTTCAAGCCGTTAAGGGAAGGCGAGGTGGGCATATATACTTGTGGACTCACTGTTTATAACTTCGCTCACATTGGTAACCTGAGGGCGTACGTCTTTGCCGACACCCTCAAAAGGATGTTTCTTTTCAACGGGTACAAGGTCAATCATGTCATGAATATTACTGATGTGGGCCACTTGACCGGAGACGAGGATGAAGGCGAGGACAAGATGGAAGCCGGTGCAAGACGCGAGGGGAAAACCGTCTGGGAGATAGTGGACTTCTATACCGAGGCTTTCTTCGACGATCTGAAGAGATTGCGCATCATCTTCCCAACTGTCACATGTAGGGCAACCAGGCACATAGACGACATGATTGACATGATACGCAAGATAGAATCTAACGGATACACATATGTCGCTGGTGGAAACGTATATTTCGACACTTCGAAACTGCCGGACTATGGAAAGCTGGCAAGGCTTAAGCTTGACGAGGACAATACGCGTTCTAGAGTGGAAAGCGATCCCTATAAAAGAAACCCCTTTGATTTCGTCCTGTGGTTTACTCGATACAAGTACGATAGCCATGCAATGCAGTGGGACTCTCCGTGGGGCAGAGGTTTTCCGGGATGGCATATCGAGTGTTCTGCGATGTCTTCGAAGTACCTCGGTGAAAGATTCGACATCCATACGGGCGGCATAGACCATATTCCAATTCATCACACAAACGAGATTGCCCAGAGCGAGGCCGCTTTCGGTCATGAATGGGTTAATTACTGGCTCCATTCTGAATTCCTCGTCATCGGCGAGGGGGAGAAGATGTCCAAATCCTTGGGCAACTTCATTACTTTGCAGACGCTGATCGACAAGGGTTACGATCCTGCAGAGTATCGATACTACCTTCTGGGAGCTCACTATAAGAAGCAGCTGGCTTTCACACTCGAGGCTCTCGATGGAGCGAAAAGCGCCATGAAGAGGCTTACAACTAAGATAGGAGAATTGAAGGGATCAGAAGCACCTGTTAGTAAACTCAATTCAGTGCTTCTGAATGAATTTCATGAAGCAATAAACGACGATCTGAATACACCCAGGGCACTCGCTGTTTTGTGGAAGGTAGTAGACAGCGAGGATCTCCGTCCTGGCGAAAAGCTCTCATTGATCAACGAATTCGACAGAGTTCTTGGACTAGGTCTTTCCGAAATCGAAACTGAGGTAATTCCCGAAGAAGTAGAAGAGCTTGCAAACCAGAGAGATCAGGCTCGAAGGGGCAAGGACTGGAAGAAAGCAGATGAACTGAGGAAACTGATTTCTGAAAAGGGATATGAAGTTCTAGACGAAAGAGACGGATACAAAATAAGAAAGAAGTGAATCGCAGCGAATACCGGTAGATGAAGAGTTTTCCGTGAATTCAACGCTTCTCGATGTCACGTTTGCAGTAGGATCTTGGCCTAAGATCTGTCTTCAAGCAGAGTTTTTTGACTTGTGAAGAAGATTTTTATTACAGGTTCGGTTTTCTTCATGGTTTTCGCTTCAAACAACGATCTGTCCATCCGTACCATATCGTACGATATCAATACTTCAGTTTATGAACTCAGAACCAATAGGTAAATGACAAAGGACTTCTGTTCATTGCCTTTCTGAAGACTTGGTCCGCCATTATTGCGGGTATTTAACTGATAATTTATATCGGCTTAACTGAGAAGAATCTCCATGCTGTTAGAATATTTGTGAAAGATATAACAAATTAGGAGGTATTTGTATGCCAGATGCGAATTTCAGAGTGAGAGCAGTTTCGGAAAGTCCGACGCGAGTTGCCGTAAAGGCAAGGAATTTTACTATGATAGTTGATGAGCCACCAAATCTCGGTGGTGACGATAAGGGTGCCAATCCTGTCGAGTATGTTTTGGCCGCATTGGCCGGCTGTTTGAATGTAGTCGGACATCTTGTAGCAAATGAGATGGGCTTTCAAATAGACAAGCTGGAGATCGATGTTTATGGCCCGCTGAACCCGGCCAGATTGTTTGGCAAATCGTATGAAGACAGAGCGGGTTACAAGGAGATAACCGCAGAGATGAAGTTTGATACCGACGCAGATGAAGAGACGCTAAAGAAATGGGTCGAGGCTGTGGAGGACCGTTGCCCAGTCACTGACAACCTGGGAAATTCTACACCGGTAAGGGTGGTTGCAAAAGAGCTTACATAGGTCTGATAAATCTGAAAGGGCTCCTTCAGAGGAGCCCTTTCAGATTCTAATAACCGGACGATTCGTTGACCGGAAAGAACTGGACCGGAGTCTCGAGCTCATTATGCCCGCTGCTGAAAAAAGATAGAGTCACGGCGTTCTCAATTTCCGGGTGCCAGGTTGTAGTTGCACTGGAGCCAGAGAAGCCGTAATAGCCCAGGAGGTCGCCTTTGTCGATCTCTTTGTTTCCATTGAAATCTCTCCAGACCCTTATTTTGATGTAATTTTCCGTGAGTCCGCTTACGTAAAATGAACCGTCTGCCTCAACTTCGGCTTCCTTCAGAACCTCACCCGAAGTGGAGAGGATTTGGACCAAGAGAGGTCTCCGCTCTTCGTCGAAATTTAGAGCATCGCATGCCTGAATAAGGCCGTATCCATAGTACTGATCCCATCCCGGATCTCCCAGATCAAGGGCCGTTTCCCGAAGGATCTTCCTGATGATCTCTTCGCCAGAAGAATCTCTGCCTGCGTAACCTTGTGCCATCAAGAGAGCCGCAAGCCCCGTTACATGTGGCGCCGCCATCGAAGTGCCAGACATAGCGGAATAAGTGTTTCCCTCGCCAAACGAGTATCCCGTGCTCAATATCTGTGAGGATGACGAACCTCCCGGAGCGACAAAGTCAAGATGTTCTCCGTAGTTCGAATAGCTTGCCCTTTGCATCGTATTGTCGACTGCGCCTACTGATAGTACTTCTTCGTAGGAAGCCGGATAATATGGCCTTGAGGAATAGTAATTGCCTGAGGCAGCTATCATCAAGACTTCATTTTCCGATGCGTATTGGATGGCTGCTGCAACAACCGGAGAGTCCGGTCCTGCAAGGCTCATGTTTATAATCTTTGCTCCGTGATCAACCGCGAAGATGATGCTTCTAGCGAGTATGTCATCAGTGGTTTTTCCTTCTTCGAAAATTTTGATTGGCATAATTGTGCGGTGCTCTCCCCATGTAATCCCCGAAACCCCGAGAGAATTGTTTGTTCTTGCAGCAATCGTACCTGTAACATGGGTTCCATGGGATTTAACGGGATCGTAATCTGTAGGGTCATCATCACCGTTTATTAGATCGTATCCCGGAAGAAAGACACCTTCTAAATCCGGATGATCCAGCCTAGCGCCCGAGTCAATAACAGCTACAACAACCGTTGACGATCCCCTTGCAATTGTCCAGGCTTGAGGCATCTGAATCATCGGGTAGTTCCACTGATAGGGATACAACGGATCGTTGGGGACACTCTCCTCGGATTGAAGAGTGAAAATCTTTTCCGGCTCGATTGATTTAACTCCTTCAATGCCATACAACGAAGATGGATCGTTTGTTTTCACAACTGCATAGCCAAGAGACCCATCTCTTGAATAGAACTCATCAAGAATCTCTAGTCCAGAAACGCCTGAGATTATTCCTGAATTAAACCCTCTATCAAATAGGACAACAAATTGATTACTCAGGAAACCCTGCTCAATGTCTTTAGCGGAAAACGTGGGAGAATATGCCGCAGTTCTTTGAAAATTATCGATAACTGGAGTTTCTGGAAAGTAAGGAATGACCTGACCTGAAAGAGAGTAATAAACCTCGGGTTTGATGCATCCCGTTAGCGAAAAACAAAGAACAATAAAAAGCGTAATCAAGAGCGCGAAAAATTTCCTAAGCAGCATCTGAACCTCCGGATCTAGATAGAAAGATTGTACCATCATCTCTGAAGCATTGTATTCATTTGACAAATCGATTTAGATAACAACCACGAATGGAAACACGCAAACAAAAAAAAGCGGCCGCTAGGCCGCTTTTTGCTAATTATTATCTCAAGTTTTCTTTCCAAGTTCAGATGTACAGTTAGGACACCTCACTGCATCGATAGGAATCGATGTGTGACAGAAAGGACAGGTCTTGGTTGTTGGTGCAGCCGGAGCCTCTTCTTTCTTCAGTCTGTCCCGCATTTTGTTGATTGCTCTTATAATCAAGAAGATAACAAAAGCGAGAATAATGAAATTAATAATCGCGTTGATGAAAAGACCGATGTTTATAGTTGCTGCACCGGCCGCTTTTGCCTCTGCGAGTGTTGCATAAGATTCCCCTGATATGTTTATGAATAGGTTGCTTAAATCAATGCCGCCTGTGAATAGACCGAGAATTGGCATCAGTATGTCGTCTACAAGAGATCTCACAATTACTTGAAACGCACCACCGATTATGATACCAACAGCAAGATCAATGACGCTGCCGCGACTGATAAACTTCTTGAACTCTTTCCACACACCACTCACCCCCTCTACTGTGAAGTTATGGAAACATTATAATCTGGTTTAATTCCAAAAGCAAAGTCCAAAACACTCTTAATAAGCGGTTCGTTTTGATCTACTCACCAACACCATTATTAAAATTAGACTCTGCATTGCTTTCGATTGAGCTTCAGAGATCTCCAAAACATCATCTCAATAAGCGACAGCCTGCCCGTCTCTTCTGGGATCGGCTCCTCCAAATAGTATTCCAATATCTCTGTTGAACAAGACGGCATGAACCCCACCGAAGTAGGGATCATAGTCGTTTCTTACAGTTATGTCATGCCCCATTTCGATTAGCCTATTGTAAGCGTTAATTGATATCCTTCCTTCTATGGACATCGGGCCAGTCTGTGTCCTAAATACTCTGGGTGCGAGAATTGCTTGCTGTACAGTCATTCCGTGGTCAATGATGTTGCTTATCGTTTGAGCCACAGTAGTGATAATCCGTGTACCTCCTGGCGCGCCGATAGCCATATATGGTTCACCTTCAGGATCAATAACCAGAGTAGGACTCATGCTACTGAGAGGTCGTTTGCCAGGTTCGACTGAGTTTGCTGAGCCGGGGGTTTTTACGAAGTCGTCCATGTGATTATTGAGAATAATTCCTGTTGTCGGTACAACAACGCCGGAACCAAAGAAGTAATTTATGGATTTTGTAATAGCAACCATGTTTCCTTCTCTGTCCATAACAGAAAGATGAGTAGTGCTTCCGCTTTCGAACTTCCAGGGGTCACCGGGCTCGACGGATTCAAGTGGAATGCGCTTATCGATTTTCTCAGCAAGGATCCTAGCATAATCTTTCGAAGTTAGTCCCTCGAGAGGAACATTTACAAAGTCAGTATCTGCCATGTATTTTGATCTATCTGCAAAAATCAGTTTCATTGCCTCCGACCAGATGTGGATCGTCTCGGCTGTGTTGTCTCCCATCGATCCGACATCGAAATTTTCCATAATATTTAGGAGTTCAATCACATGAGTTCCTCCAGAGCTGGCAGGTGGAACTGACAGAATAGTGTAACCTCGATACGTGCCAACAACTGGTTTGCGAACCTTCACTTCATAATTTGCAAGATCATCCATTGTCATTACTCCGCCGCGTTTCTGAACTTCGGCCACAATCTTCTCGGCAATTTCCCCAGAATATATCGCATCTTTCCCGTTCTCTACGATAGATCTTAGCGTATCGGCCAAGTCCTTTAGTACAATAGTCTCACCCACTTCATAAGGAATACCTCCATACTTCAAATAGAGGTCTACGCCATTTTCCATCATCATTATCTTCTCGTAGTTATCGCTAATAATTGAAAAAAGGTTAACTGTTACGGGGATTCCCTTCTCGGCCCAGTCTATGGCCGGCTGAATTACTTCTTCTCGAGAGAGCGTTCCGTAGTTTTCAAGAGCGTACAACAGGCCAGCGACTTCACCTGGAACCCCGACGGCCTTTCCTCCGATGACGCTCTCATAGTTTACTGGGCGATTATTCTCGTCAAGATTGAAAAAAGTGGGGCTTGTAGCGTTCGGTGCAGTTTCTCTGAAATCAATAACTACTGCTTCGTCCATATCGGCCAGCTTAATTATCATGAATCCTCCGCCGCCAATTCCAGAAGCATTAGGTTCCAGAACTCCTATCGCAAATGCCGTAGCTATCGCAGCGTCTACCGCATTCCCTCCCATCTCGAGAATTCTAACGCCTACTTCTGAGGCTTCGGGTTTTGCGGCCGCAACAACTCCATTTCTTCCCTCTGCATCCCTTCCATAAAGGTTAAGAGGGTTCGATGCCAGGACGGTCCCAGCGATTAGTATTGATACAAGAAGAAACATGGTTTTTCTCATTTTTCTCTCCTCCTTAAACATGAGATTACCTTAACGTATAAGTCTAGCATTTCTGGCAACTGAAATTTCTTCGATGTCAGACTTTCCAATGGGTTCTTTGTGTTGAACATTCAGTTTTCAAGAACGGAGGATTAGTCTAGTATAATCTTATTGGTGATCGTATGCGAGAAATTGTCGATTTTATAAGAACGACTGTTTTGAAGTGGGGCTATCGAGGGGCTGTGATAGGAATAAGCGGAGGAATAGACTCCGCGGTGGTAGGTAAGCTAGCCGTAGATGCCCTAGGTAATAGAAACGTATTTGGCCTTCTAATGCCCGAACGCGACTCTTCGAAGGATACCCTGGAGGATTCGAAGCTCGTAGCGCACTTCCTGGGAATAGACTTCAAAATCAAGAACATAAGTTCGATTCTCCGTGCTGTTGGTTGCTATAGACTTCAACCGCCGGCCCTTTTAATACCTCAGTCGGTTAAGGAAAGGTATGTAAGGGATAAGTGGCAGCAGCTTTCTTCAGACCCTTTCCTTGACGACCTGGCCGACAGGGGCAGTGAAGAATTCAAAAGGGGACTGGCTTTCTATAGAGCTAAGCACAGAGTCAGGATGGTTTCGTTGTATTTGGAAGCTGAGAAAAGGGGTTACGCTGTACTTGGCACGACAAACAAGACCGAATGGCTTTGCGGACTTTATGTGAAGTGGGGAGATGATTCAAGCGACATTGAGCCAATCAAGCATCTGTTCAAAACTGAGGTCATTAGCCTTGCTAGAGAATTGGGAATTCCGGAGAGGATCATAGAGAAGCCGCCGAGTCCTGACCTTATTCCTGGTGTTACCGATGAGACTGCTTTTGGGATGTCTTTTACTGAGCTTGATGAGGCACTCATAAAGATAGAAGCCGGAGAAAAACTAAACCCTCACGACAAGAAGGCCGTGAGGATCATGGAAATAGTGAAAGCGGCCGAACACAGACAGTTCAGAAATCTGTCTGTTTTTCAGCAGAAGTGAAGGTCTCTAGACCGTTACTCCACGAAATACTTATCAGATTAATCGCCACTCTTTCCAGCTGATGATCAGCAAATTCCGGAAAGTCGGTGAAATCATGCTTTTTTGCTTCCCCGGGTCCTACGCTTAGGCCCTCTAGCTCCTTCTCAGCAACGTAAAGCTCCTTGCCCATAGGATCAAGCAGTCTGAAAGATATATGGACTCCCTTAACCGTCCCAAGGTCTGAATTATTTTTTATCCTCAGAACAACTCCCTTCTTCTTGCTGAAGGTTCCGACCTTCTCTATGCTTGATTGAACCACGACTTCACGATGGAGAGAGTCGGTAGTCTTTCGATCCCCGGCCAGGTACAGGTCTGCAGATTCTGGAATGCTTTCTTCCAGATCCAGAGAGGATACTGGTATTTCCTCACCGAGCGGTTCAGGCAGCGATTCATTCTTAGTTTCAAAACTCTCTAGAGATTTGTACAGCTGATAAAGATCCCACAAGTTGTCGTTGAAGACTCTGTGCTTTTTCAATTCATTAACAATAATCTCCGTACTGAATGAATCTAAACTAACCTTTGAGTTCTCCTTGCGGATCTTTGCGCCGTCTTGTCCGAAGAAAACTCCAGAAAGAACAAACCATTCGTCAGGTAGCGGAAAGACGAATCTTCCCAAATGCTCTTCCTTTGAAGAAAACTCTATTGTGTTAACAATAATTGGAACCACATAATCTGTATCTCTCTTTGCGGGAATCATCGATGCCTCGTTGTCCGATACGACTCTAATAGTCTTGCCTAAAGTTCTCGATTCGAATGCCCAGAGCGATACCGAGTCTTCGTAAAGTTTGTCGCCAACGACTTTGATTCCATGTAGTTTAACTGAACTTAAGTCCAGCTTGCTCTTGGTTAGAGAGAATCTCGAAGCTTCCATTTTCACTTCGATAACGGCCATTAATCGGTCTCTGTATTTGGCAAAGACTGGATCGGAAGGAAATGTAAAAGTTATTCCGTCATGCTTTGATTCTTCAATAAACACTGAGCCTGAAGCACTTATAAGAAAAGCCGAGTACTCAATAGTCTTCATGTTGTTTCCCCCTTTCTCTTTGTTATCTCCGATAACAGCATTATACCTCATACGGTTGTTGTGGTTTAAGCAAAGTCGACTGGCGGGCAAGTTTTAAGTTCCTTTAACAAGTAGGATAACATAATGATTTTGAATCCCCATCATCGAAAGATTCAGTTTTACGAAAAGAATGCCAGGGTGTAACTAGCTCTTTGGCCCACGCTCCTCTTGCTTTATTCACTTCTGATTTGTGACTACATGAGATCTCGGTCAACGGTACAGATATAGTGCTCCCGAATAAAAATGTTTCAGGTTCTTTGCTCCCAACAAAGGTTGTGGGTATTGTGGAAAACAGGTGCAGGTGCATGCAAGTTTCTATGAGAATGTTAGAGACACCTATATGAAGAAGAGGGGGAGGATCCCCCCTCTTTGATTACTCTTAATGCAAAGTCCTGACTGAAGCGCGAAACCTCTTTCAGGGCCTGGTCTCTAATCCTAAGTAGAGTCCCAATCGAGAATTGCTGTATTGAATGCCAATCTTTGGGAAAAGATCTCCGAGACCGATAGTTGAACCGACATTTACAAATAGATACATAGCAGAATGATCTAGATTAGTGTTTGATCCATTTACCTCAATTCCGACTCCCATCTCTTTTAGAAAGAAGAGTGGACTCCATCCCCAGTTGATCCGATATAGTAGTTGGGCTCCATTGATATACCAGTAGAAGTCTTCGTAGAAACCCACTCCAAGACCGACAGACGTTCCCAAGGTTGGAGAGAATGTTGCATCAAGAGCAAGCAACGGTGTTATCTTTCCATTTGAGAGTCTTATGCCCGGTTCTAGGGAAATCGAGAAGAGATTTCCGTTTAGACTCAACGGGACGGAAGTCGTTATTCCACCCGATGTGTCCAGTCCAATGTAAGCATGCGATCTGAATCTTGTGGAAGGATTGAGAGGCAACTGGAACAGCTCAGAAGAGAGGCCGGCGCTTGCAATAGGAGCTTCGGGAACGCCCAGATTGACAGTAAGAATTGCATTGACCCCTTCAAATACCTGCCCACTGTACTCGGCAGTTAGGGAAAGCTTGTTGGTTCCGAATGTGAACGATGGCATTAGCGTCATAGAGTGGTTAGAATCATGGGACAGGTGAAGAGTTAAAAAGCCCAAAGAAAAGTGCTCGCCATCGTACGATACAAGAGGCGCTCTCAAAATTGGATTCAAGAAGTGAAGGAAGGTTTTCTTAAGATAATTGCCTTCTGTGTAGTCCGCCGCTGCAGGGTCGAAGTCGTCGGGTTCAACTTCTTTGACAACGTATGGGCTACTCTGTAGATCAAAGGTAAATATCGACATTCCTTTCTCTTGTCTGGAATGTCCAAATCCATATACAGTAGAATCGAGCACGACGGCCTTTTCGAGATTGGCTCCCTCGGTAAGTCTGAAAACCTCACCTGATTCAACATCTACGGAAAAGGCATCCATGAACCCCTCTTCGTAGGAGGAGGTAAAGATTATTTGCCCATTGTTATAGTCGATACCCCTTCCTTTGAGATATGGATCTTGTAGAATGATCTTGAATTCACCTTCGGTAAATTTAGCGATCGCTCCGTTGATACCGTCCTTCGAGAGGAGCATTATCAAACTACCGTCTTCGAGTGCTATTATGTCCTTGATCAACCACGGGATTGTTGTTAGCTGCATTTCTTCGAAGTAGATTGTTGAAAATCCAGTCTTCGTGTCATAAAGCGCTTTTATCAGTCTTCCATTGTAGATATCAAAGGCAGTTACCATGCCCTTGTCCAGAAGCCTAACTGAGAGAGGAGGTCTGTACGACCAGATCTCTCTAAGAGTTGTGCTTCTCTCAGTGACTGAAGTCATCAGGTAGATGTTACCTTCGCGCCATTTAAGGGTAATTGCTCCAAAGTCAGAGAGTCTTCTAGAAAAACCTCCATCAACATACTCTTCAATTCCTCTTTCAACTGCCCCATTCCATGAACTTGCTTCTCCAAAAACAGAATAAGAGAAAATGACGCCGTTTTCCGTCTTGGTCATGTCAAGTATCTGTCCATTCTTGATCGTCTTGACTTCGTTCAATGTTCCGTAGTCTGCGGCTTCAGATTCCACTTCTTCTTTCCAGTCATCATAAAGCACGTCTAGCGTTTCGTCAAATGCGATTCTTGAGGCGTTGATTACCCCTATGACAGGCATTCTCCCCGAAACTTCTTTGTGAAACTCCTTCACAGATTCTATTCCGAACCTTCTGACGAGATAATCATAGAAACTGGCAATGTAGTTGTAATAGAGAGCTCCTCCGCGGTAGTCCTCACGCGAAACGGACAGAGCGTAGTCCAGGCCAGCGAAGGAGTCGGCCTTCATATTCTGATATGTCATCTCTTTCCCCCACAATGGGTTGTTCAATCTTCCCTCGGAGAAGTAATTAGAGGATTCGGCGAACAAGGTCACTCCTTCAATAAATGGTGAGAACATCTGCGGCGAAAAGAGTTCCGTTCCTAAAAGCACTCTAGAAATGAACGCAGGCACACCTGTTGTGTAAGTCAGGTGGGCGATATGAGTGAATTCATGCATCAACAACTGTCTATACAAATTCGACACATTCATTCTCGTTGAGAGTATTGTGTCGGCAGGCCACACAAAGATCTGAATAGTCTTGTGGTTTTGAGCCTGAGCGATACCGTTCGTATTTGCCCCGAAATCTTTCAGAACGATGTTTATTCTTCCGGGGTCGTTGCCCACCAGTTCAACGACTTTCGGTCTTATAGATTCAAAGACATTACCTACATGGATAGCGATCTCCTCGAACCCCTTACGGTAGTAGATATCAGCATTTGGAAATTCAAGAACTTTGTTGGCCAGCGAAGTGACTGCGATTAGAGCCACAGCTGCCAATAGTATCGTTTTTCTCATGGCATACCTCCTGCCTCAGACCATAGGTGAATGAGTTTACCCGTGAACGACACGTTATACTCCAAACGTGTCCCTAAAAAAACGCTTAGTTTCCCTTACGTTTAGGTATGTCCTGAAGGTCAATTTCATTTTTCCGCCTGTCCAGACTATCTTCATCACGGTACTGTCTGTGTTAGCACCTCCTGATGAAGAGTCCATAGTACTGGAGACCTTGACTTTTTTCAGTGAGTCTTTCGGAATGAAGAGATTACCAGGTGTTTCGTTCAAAATCTCTTCTCTTGTCTTCTCGTTGTATCTGTCAAGCAAAGAAGAACCCGCAGACATCACAGATGCCATCTTTTTGAAGAACCCTTCGTTTCTTTCTTCGGAGGCTTCCTTTGCCTTCTTAACGGCTTCATTTGTTATTGATTTAGTCAACTGCACCAACAAGAGTCCCTCTGGAATTACAATAACATCGTACACCTTACTTCCAAAAAGTCCCGAAGAGCCTCCAGGAAAAAGTGCCAAAACGTTGTCCATTTAGAAAACCTCCAAATGAAAGGTCTGCTTACGGTTCCGTTATATTCTATCATTGATGTGCTGTCTTACCGCAAACTAATAGTCTGTTGATGCATAATGGTGTTATGAACGAAGTGAAGCTGGAGGAGGCACTTATGTGGGCATTTTACGATGGCGAATTTGTTCAAGAAAAGGGTAAGCATGTTCAACTGGAGAATAGGGGACTCACTTTTGCGGACGGTCTCTTTGAGGTTGTAAGGACAATCAAAGGCAGGATATTATTCTTCGAAGATCACTTCACGAGGATGATTAAGAGCGCTGCTTTCTTCAACATGGAGATTCCGTTCACTTCGAAAGAGACAAAGGAGTTTGCATCGGAACTAATCAGAAGAAATGCAATTGAAGACGGGGAACTCTATATACAACTTACAAGAGGAACAGATCTTCACAGAGAACACAGATTTCCTTCAGAGAAAACCCCAAGCACGTTCTTTATGCTTGCACTTCCATTGAGAAGAATTGATGCAGAGAACTGGAAGAATGGAGTTAAGCTCTTCACCTATCCAGATCTAAGACACAAGCTATGTGAGCACAAGACGATAAATCTGCTGCCCAACGTTCTTGCCAAGAACTTCGCCTATAGCAACGGAGGCTACGAAGCTTTGATGTTTAGAGACTTTGAAGGCAAGAAAGTTGCCACAGAAGGTGGCAGTTCGAATTACTTTCTTGTGAAGAACGGTGTTTTTTTCACTCCAGAAATCGATAACATTCTCCCGGGCATAACGCGGGGAAAAGTGATCGACCTCATTAAGAAACTGGATTATCAGGTTGTCGAAAAACCGGTTACCGTAGATGAATTTCTTGAGGCTGAGGAAGTCTTTCTCGTAAGCACAGTCTCCAGGGTGATGCCTGTCAGAGCGATAGACCAAGTCTGTTTCAGCGTTTGTGGTGATTATACTAGACAGATAATGCAGTCTTACGAAGATCTCTTCTTCTCTTCCAGGTGAATGATTTGGTATTAACTTGTGTTGGAAGGTAAACAATACGTATAAATCTTCCCTGTTTTGGGAAATCTTCTCTGTGACTGGTATATAATTACATAAATTTTCCGTGTTCCAAATAATCTTTCTTGGAGGTGTGCGGGATGAAAAAGCTCCTGGTTTTCTTTCTAATTATTCTCTTCTCAGCGTTCTTGTTGGGACAGGTTCTCCCGGAAGAGGCGATTCCTGTAATCGAATCAAAAGGAATCATGTCTTCAGTCGATGAATCACCGTTAACTTATTCAGAATTCAGGAATGCAGTTGAAAAGGCCTTTCCCGGCAAGGGAAATCTGATCTCCGGAGCAGGAGAGGTCTTGAGAGCAGACTTCGCCGTTGCGATGGTTGAGGTTCTCGGTCTGAAGTCTGAAGCTCAGTCCTACGATGAGATTTGCACCACAGCAATTGACGAGTGGGACGCTCCGGTGGAGGCATGGGGAGCCCTCACTGTTGCTTACAGGAGCAATCACCAACTTCTCGATTTCCGATATGGCCACTTGATCGAGGCCAGCTCACCCATCACAAGGGAAGAGGCTGCCATTTCGATCTACATGGCTATGAATCCTCCAGTTAGGGGCGGAATGGCAACGACTGCGGTTACTGCCGATGCTCCTGGTTTCAACACCTTGTTCACTTCTTCCGGACTGACATGGACGATCTGCAATATCATTGGCGATGGAATAACCGGAACAGACAAGGACGGATTCTACTTTCCGAGAATGGTCAAGAGAATGCCAAGTCTAGAAAACGGGCTGATGGTAATAAACGAAGACGGTTCACTTACGATAACTTACGAGTTAAGAAAGGGAATGAAGTGGCACGATGGAGAGCCAGTGACTGCCCATGATGCGAAGTTCCAGTGGGAAGTTATGAACAGCGGCGCCCCGGTTACGACGAACTACTTCGAGAGGTCAGTATCCGAAGTCAATGTAATTGACGACTATACATACTCTATTACCCTTCCTGAACCCCTAAGTAATGCCGAGCTGGGGTCTTCCGTCTATGCCTATTATTTCGGCTGGTTCCAGCTGCCAGAACATGTCTACAGAACAAGCTTCGAAGCAGCAAAAGCAAGCGGAAACTGGGATCGTTTTGTTGAAGAAGCTACGAAGAATCCTATTATGACAGGACCCTACAAGTTCAAAGAATATGCTGAAGGTCAGTATGTGATAATGGAAGCTTTTGATGACTATTATATGGGTAGGCCGAACATCGACCAGCTGGTAATGAGAATCATTCCTGACATGGACGTTGTTTTTGCTTCCACACTAAATGGAGAAATCGATTTCGGTAGGTACACTCTCTCCCTCAAACAGTCGGTACAGCTGGAGAATCAACGGGCAGACATGTTCAACGTTTTCTATACACCAAACATTGCTTACGATAATCTGAACTTGAATCTAAGGGATCCCGAGGATACAACAAAACCCCATCCGATCTTTGGAGATAAGAGGGTAAGGCAGGCCGTTCTCTATGGTATAAACAGAGAGCAGATAAGCAATGTAGTATACGCCGGACTGGCCGAAGTGGTGGATACCTGGATTACTGATCTTCATCAGATGAGAGAAGCACTTAAGGCGCCAGATGTTAAACATTACGAATACAATCCCGCAAAGGCCAAAGCACTGCTTGAAGAGGCTGGCTGGAAGCTCAACAACAGAGGTATCTATGAGAAAGACGGTAAAACCTTGAAGTTCAAGCTTTCTCTTGCTTCGGGAAGTGGAGATTATCAGATGATGGCACAGATTATCCAGGGCATGCTGAAACAGGTCGGAATGGACGTCGAGATCGATGTGAAGCCTGCTCTCGTTATATGGACAGAAGCTTTCCCTTACGGAAACTATGATGCTTTGCTTTCCGGCTGGGGTTATGGTGTCAGCGACGAAGCAGCCAATTACTGGACCACAGATCAGATACCTTCTGACGAGAACTACTGGGGAGGAATGAACTATACCGGTTGGGCAAACGCTGAAAACGATGAGATAATTAACGCGGCCGCAAAGGAGCTTGATCCAGAGAGGAAACAGGCTCTCTATGAAAGGCATTTCGCGCTCTGGACGGATGAACTCCCCGTTCTGCCGTTAGTAGTTGCACCGACACCTCATTTTGCAAAGAAGTACATCAAGAGTTTCAACTCTGGATATGATAATGGACTCGGCTGGATAATCCAGAACTGGTACATAGATAGATAATTGGCTTCTTTGGGGGAGAAGATGAGCTTCTCCCCCATGTTTTCTTACATCATCTTTCGGAGGTTTCGACATGAAGTTCAGAGAACTTATCGATGCAGTCCCCGACTACAAGGAGTTCTTCACAGTCGAGGAAATGAACCATAGATCGTTCGAACTCGCAAAGAAGTATCCAGACAAAGTCAAGATATATGAGGCAGGAAGATCACGTGCCGGAAATCCAATCTATGTTCTGGAAATTGGTAAAGGTAAAAAGAACGCACTTCTGTTCGGCTGTCCTCATCCAAACGAGCCGATAGGTGCAATGATGCTGGATTTCCTGAGTGAGAAGCTTGCAAGCGATGACGCTTTTCGCGATGGATTAGACTTCACCTGGCATCTGATAAAGGTAATTGACGTCGATGGCACAAAGCTGAATGAGGGGTGGTTCAAAGACTCTTCTTCAATAAGAAAGTATGCAGGCAACTTCTACAGACCGCCGGGCCACGAACAGGTTGAATGGACCTTCCCTGTTGATTACAAAACTCTGCATTTCCACTCGCCATTGCCGGAGACAGAAGTGCTTATGAAGCTTATTGAAGAGAAGAAGCCCGATTTCATGTACTCTCTTCACAATTCCGGGTTTGGAGGGGTCTATTATTATGTGAGCGACGCAGTTCCAGAACTCCATGAAACTTTCAGGAAACTTCCAGGTTTGTTTGGTTTGCCCCTTGCTCTTGGAGAGCCGGAAGCGCCTTTTTTGGAGCAGCTCGAACCTGCTATTTTCAAGCTTTTCGGAATGGCTCAAGAGTATGATTATCTAAAGAAGAATCTTGGTCCAAACAAAGACCCAGCAGACGTCATCAAAGCCGGTACTAGTTCTGATGATTTTGCTTCATCCGTGGCCGATACGTTTTCCTTGGTTTGTGAGATGCCATACTATTATGATGCAAGGGTCGAAGACATGTCTGAAGCAGAGATTACGAGGAAGGAAGCGCAGAGATTCAACTATCAGAGGTCCGTCGAGAATTTTGAGTTTGTGAGCGAAGTGTTGAAAGCGCTTGAACCTTACGTTATAGACAGAAAGTCGCCGTTCTACAGAGTCTTCAAGAATGTTCTTGAAACCTACCCAGATCAACTTCAAGCGCAGAAGAATTGGATTGAAAATGACCAGTCTCTGGAGAGAAAGGCAAGTATGGCAGAGGTCTTTGATAATAAGATTGTCAGCCAGTTCTATCAATCATTGATGCTAGGGATGCTAAAAAGATTGGTCAGGGAGAATGATGACGGATCGGAGAAGCTGTCGGCAATCTCCAAGATGGCAGATGAGGCATTTGAGAGGAAAATGGAGTATCTTGAAGAGAATCTAAACTACACTACAATCCCCATAAAGAGTCTTGTCAGTGTTCAGCTGATTGCAGGTTTGAATGTTGCCGATTATATTCAGAGAAGGGAAAGCCGGATATCGTGAAAGTATATTTCCTGAAGAGGTTTCTCGAACTTATCCCGGTCTTCTTTGCAATATCGATCATAATATTTGTGATAATGAACTCCATGCCGGGAGATCCTCTCCTCCAGATGAGAATGCAGAATCCTCGGGCAATGGCCAACGATCCTCAGAGGATGAAGGAACTAAGGGAGTATTATCGCCTTGATGATCCTCTTCCGGTGAAATACTTCTCATGGCTGAAGAGTGTTATGATTGGCGACCTGGGATATTCGAGCATGTACAAGACTCCGGTAATAGACCTCATTTTTTCACGGCTACCGAATACTTTAATCCTTACTATCACCGCATGGTTGATTGGGCTGGTAGTAGCTCTTCCTATTGGGATACTTTCGGCAGTAAAGAAATATTCTGTTTTCGATTACTCAACGACTGTATTTGCTTTTGTGGGAATCTCTTTGCCTGGATTCTGGTTTGCTTTGATCGCGATAATAATTTTCAGCGTTGGTCTCGGTTGGTTTCCCGTTTCCGGTATGTCAACCTATGGGGTCACAGGTACTTGGAATGTCTTTGTTGACAGACTGAGACATCTCGTACTTCCCGCCTTTGTTCTAGGTTTGGTACAGGTTGCTTCTTGGGTAAGGTATATAAGAACGTCTCTGCTGGAAGTTCTTGATCAGGATTATGTTAGAACTGCGTATGCGAAAGGGGTTCCCGATAGAAAGGTCATCATCAAGCACGCTCTTAAGAATGCTATGATACCGATTATCACCATAATCGCCCTAGACATTCCGTATTTCTTCGGCGGAGCATTGATCATTGAAACGGTCTTCTCCTGGCCGGGAATGGGGAGACTTATGTACAACGCGGTTATTTCAAGCGATTACAATCTGGCGATCAGTTGTCTGATGTTCCTAGCGATTGTAACCCTAATATCGAATCTGGTTGCCGATTTACTGTATGTGTTGGTCGATCCAAGAATCAGAATGGGCAGAAAGGGAGCTTAGCTATGCGAAAATTCTTCTATAAAAGGAAACTTGACGAAATCGAGGAGAAGGCGCGCCCGATCCATATAAACAGTTACAGGCAGTTGGTATGGGCAAAGTTCAAGAGTCATAAACTTGCCGTGTTAGGTGCCGTGATGCTCGTTGCAGTTGTTATATTCACTCTGATAGGTCCGCTCTTCATCGATGTGGGCTACGAGGACATGGATTTCTCTAACCTCTTTTCTCCGCCGTTTACAGAAGGTCATTTATTCGGAACAGATGAACTGGGACATGATGTGCTTGTTAGAGTAATGTATGGAGGAAGAATATCTCTATTCGTGGGTTTCGCCTCTGCAGTCATAACCACTCTCATTGGAACTGCCGTAGGTTTGTTTTCAGGCTTCTATGGAGGACTGGTAGATAGATTCCTGATGAGATTTGTAGATGTGATGCTTTCTATTCCTATGTTTCCAATTCTAATCACCCTTACACTTGTCTTTGGCTCCGGGATATCTAATATCATTCTAGTGTTAACGGTCTTCGGCTGGATGGGTGTTTCCAGGTTGGTCAGGGGACTGGTTTTATCGATAAGAGAGACCGAGTATGTTATGTCGGCCAAAGCTATGGGGGTCAGAAATGTGAGAATCATTCTCAGACACGTTCTGCCAAACGTAGTACCAATTGTAATTGTCTCTGCAACATTGAACATGTCTTACGCGATTCTCGCCGAGTCGTCCCTTAGCTATCTTGGGCTTGGCATACAGCCTCCCATGCCGTCATGGGGTAATATGCTTCAGAGAGCCATGAACTATATTCTTGGCACAACTACTGGGGTAAATCCATGGTGGCTTACCGTATTCCCGGGATTCTTCATATTCATCACAGTACTGAACGTGAACTTTCTTGGAGATGGACTTAGAGATGCTCTGGATCCGAAATTTGTGAGTGAGAGTTGAAAAGCATGGAAAGAATACTCGAAGTTGACAACTTGAAGATTTCCTTTAAAACCCAGCTTGGAAGGATAACACCTCTAGACGGGGTCTCCTTTAGTCTATCAAAGGGAGAGACTCTCGGGATCGTGGGAGAATCTGGCTGTGGCAAGACAATCACAGCTTTCTCAATAATGAGGTTGCTCCCAAAGAACTCCTTTCTCGGTGAAGACACAAGAATTGCTTTCAGAGGGAAGGACATTTCGACGCTCGGCAAGGAAGAGCTTCAGAGGATTAGAGGCAAGTCGATATCTATGGTATTTCAGGAACCCATGACCTCATTGAATCCCCTCTACACGATCGGATGGCAGATTTCCGAAGTATATAGACTGCACGAAGGTCTTAGTGAGGAGGAGGCAATGACGAGGAGCGTGGAAATGCTCCGGCTTGTTGGGATTCCAGAGCCTAAGAAGAGAGTCACGGAATTTCCTCATCAACTGTCTGGAGGAATGAGGCAGAGAGTAATGATTGCTATGGCGCTCGCCTGCAGCCCGGAGGTGCTCATTGCCGACGAACCAACTACAGCGCTTGACGTAACCATTCAAGCCCAGGTTTTGGAGCTAATGAACGAGCTGAAGGATAAGTTCAGCACAGCCACGATAATCATTACGCACGATCTGGGAGTAATTGCCGAAATGTGTGATCGAGTTCTTGTGATGTATGCCGGTCAGATTGTAGAGAGCGGTGGGATATTCGATATCTTTGACAGTCCAATGCATCCCTACACAAAGGGGCTGATCAACTCGATACCGAAGATAGAAATTTCCAAGAAAGAACAGAGAAAACTGAATGTTATAAGTGGTTATGTTCCGCATCCTTCAAGCTTTCCTGAAGGATGTAGATTCAGGCCCCGGTGCTCGGTGGCATTTGATAGGTGCCTGGAAAAACCTCCTCTGATCGATTTTGAGAACGGGCATTCAGTTCGTTGCTGGCTTTTCGAAAGGAATGATCGATGATGTTATCTCCAATGGTAGAAATCAAGAATCTGAAGAAGTGGTTTCCTATAAAGAGCGGTTTCAGAAAAAAATCGCATCTTAAGGCTGTAGACGGCGTGGATCTGCACATATTCAAAGGTGAGACTTTAGGACTTGTCGGAGAATCGGGTTGTGGAAAGACTACAATAGGAAGAACTCTAATAAAAATCTACCAGCCTACAGATGGAGAGTTTCTTTACAGAGGGGGAGGTTCCACGGATGACAACGTAGATATCTTCTCTCTTTCCGAATCGAAAATGAGACCCTTCAGGAAAGAGATACAGATGGTCTTTCAAGATCCATATGCATCTCTCAATCCGCGAATGACAGTACATGACATAATTGCGGAAGGATTGAGAGTACACTCCGTTGGCAAGAGTAAAGAAGAGAGAAAGTCTATGATATCCGATATCCTTGAAAAGGTAGGTCTGAGGCCAGAGTATATGTATCGTTACCCCCACGAGTTCTCCGGAGGGCAGCGACAGAGAATAGGAATAGCCAGATCGATGATCCTGAATCCTGCTCTTGTCATTTGCGACGAGCCTGTTTCAGCGCTTGATGTATCTGTCCAGGCACAGGTTATAAACCTTCTTGAAGATCTAAAACATGAGTTCGAGCTGACTTACCTATTCATTGCACACGACCTCGCGGTAGTAAAGCACATTTGTGACAGGATTTCGGTTATGTACCTGGGAAAGATAGTGGAAACCGCGGAGACAGACGAGCTTTTCAATAATGCGCTTCATCCCTACACTCGCGGACTGCTTTCTTCTATCCCCGTGCCGAATCCTCATTTGAGAAAGACTGGAAAGAGAGAGATAGTGAAAGGAGACATACCTTCACCTGTCGATCCGCCCGATACATGCAGATTTGTAAAGAGATGTCCGAAAGCCTTCGACAGATGCGGTAAAGAAAGCCCGTCGCTTAAAGAAGCAAGTGACGGTCATTTTGTTTCGTGTTTTCTTTATGGTGAATGAGGATTGCCGTGAGCAGCCTATCAAAGTTTCTATGGGCCTAAATGCTCGATTGCGGAAACACCATGAGCGTTCCTTAGTCGAAGATGTATATCCAGGAGAACATTGTGTCGATGAGTTGTCTGTCGACATGTCTGAACTCATAGTAGTGATCGGGTGTTGACAAGCCATCTCTTACAGGCATGAAATAGTGGTCCAGACCGGGTAATAACTGGAAATAGACGTTGATTCGTGTCCAGAGTGCATTCATAAACATTATGTAGTCCTGAACGGTTGACTCGAAATCTGCATCACCCTGGACTATTAGGACCGGTATTTCCAATTCCCTTATGGTCTCAATATGATTCATTCTGTCAAGTTCATAGTAGTAGCCGGCCGTTGCCGCAAGAACAGGAGTACCTGGGGGTAATTTGCCATCTAGCGCGGCCTGCAAGTAATCTGTAAGAAGTTGTGTCTGCTGCCCTCTATCTGTTTCGTAAATCGATGCAAAGTACTTCTGCTTATCGATTATTACTTGAAGCTCTCTTCTGGCCGGGGTGGCAAGAAGAATAATCCCATCAACTCTAGGGTCTCTGGCGGCGATTACTGGGGCAACTCTGCCTCCGAGTCCGTGCCCAGCAAGAAATATTGATGAAACTGACGGTATTCTCGACGCAGCGGTTATTGCACTGACGACATCCTCAATCACTTCTGTTTCGATGCTAGGAGGGGTTTGAGATAGCCGCTCTCCGAATACAAAGGATCTCTTATCATACCTCAGAACGGCCACACCTTGAGTCGCCAGTCCCCAGGCTATCTGCCTGAATGGTTTGTTCGGCCCAATTGTAGAATCTCTGTCCATAGCTCCCGAATCATGTATGAGAATCACAAGTGGATACTTGTCAATCTCTTTGGGAACGGTAATTACTGCGGGAAGCCGGTATCTTCCCTCGCCAATTGTTATTTCAAACTCATCAAACTTGCTTGTATCGATATACTCGGCTATACTTCCCGGTTGAAGAGTCGGTTGAATTACAAAAGTGTCGACCTTTCCCTGATCATCAATTACTACGTTGAAATCTATAAATCCTCTCTCGAACTGAGCGTGAAAGATGAAGACCGTGAAACCTCTTATCTCGCTCCTCTCTGTCGAGAAGACAAAAAGATAGTTTCCGTACTCGTCTCTTAGCTGCTGGAATTCTCTTTCCATTTCTTCAACATTGTACAGACCTTTTGCCCGCACGCTCTGCATTTCGTATGCAAGATAATAGTTGCCACGCAACAACAACTGAAGGTACCTATCGGCCAGTACCTCAGACCCAAGGAGTAATGTGAAAGCTAAAAAAGCTGCAATTCCTGATGAAATTATCCTTTTCAACCCTGGCTTCTCCTAAAATAAGATTCCAACATTTTCGTTTCTAACTCAATGATAAACCAACAGCCCTCAATTGATGAAATTAAAACGGAGGGCGTTTGCCCTCCATTTACAATAATCAGGCTACTTCATACCAAAGGCATCTCAAGAACCTGAACTATCCATTATCTTTTCGCTGTTGAAGACCTTTGTCAAGAAGTATATGAACAGAGATATGTAAGCCAGATTACTCAACAACATTAGCACAAATCTCGTCATCACAAAGTTAGCAGTAATAATATCCTTCATTACGAAGATGGAGTTTACAAGCGGGATGAAGTAAAGCAGGAGGTTATCGGGTGACTCCATCTGCATAGTTGCAACTCCCAGTACTATTGCGATAATATATATGGGCATCACATAACCGCTTCCCTCTTTCATGTTTCTTGCTAAGGAGCCAAGGAGAACAATTAAGGCGGCTGCGAGCCCAGACATTGTCACCAGTGTAATGAAGAGACCAAAGAGAGTTGTGGCTGACAGGGATGAGAAATTGAGCTCACCAGCCCCAAATGCAGGTCCTCCAACTCTAAAAGCGATTATCAGGCCGATGAAGGTGAATATGCTGTTCAAGATCGCAATAGTCATTACATACAGAATCTTCCCTGCAGCAATTGATGATCTCGACACCTGATTAACAAGCAGGACAGGCATGCTTCCCCTCTCTTTTTCGCCCGCAGTTGTGTCGAGGCCTATATTCATGGATCCGGCGAAGATGTAAATGAGCAGCAAGTACGGGATCAATGTGGCCAGCAGCTCTGTTCCCTGAGATTCTTCCGGCGCAACATCTCTTTTCTCTACACTTACTAGATTGAGATCTTCGAGTGTCAATCCATGTTCGAGAAGCTTCTCCGAAAGAAGTAGAGATGAATATGACAATAGGGCATTCTGAACTATTTGAGCCCCATACGAAGAACCTCTTGAAGTCGAATTATAGAAGAGACGCGCATCCAACTTCTCTCCACCACGAACTCTTTCCGCGGCATCTGCGGGAAACTCTACCATGATTGAGTTTTCCTGGTTTCTGACCGATTCTTCGCTAAGATTTTCGTCAATTTCAAATGAAATCATCTGGTCAAGAAAACTCAGGAACCTCCCATCGGGTAAATTAACTATCTTCAGCTTGTAGACTGTTTTTTCGTAGGTTTTGGCTTGGGATGAAGAAACTGTGTTCATTACGAGGAAGATCACTGGCATGATCAACATCGGCAAAATAAGAACTGCGAAGACAGTTCGGGCGTCCTTGAATATATTCTTGAGTTCCTTTCGAAAGATAATTAGAGCATCCCTAAACAATCTCAATCACCCCTTCTCTGTCGGCAATCTTAAAGAACACGTCTTCAAGATTGTCTTCGCCAAACTTCTCATAAAGCCCTTCAAGAGTGTCGTCTTCAACTAGCCTGCCCTTGAAGACAATTCCAACTCTATTACATAGCTTTTCGGCAACAGACATGATGTGAGTGGAGATTATTATCGTCTTTCCCTGGTCGCGGTAGTCTTTGAGAAAGTCGGTGACTGTTCTTGCCGTAAGGATGTCCAGACCGTTTGTGGGTTCATCAAAGATTATTACTTCGGGATTATGAATAAGACTCACTGCGATAGCAGCCTTTTGCTTCATTCCTGTAGAGAGCTTCCCGATTCTCTTGTCAAGGAAGTCATTCATATCCAGATATTCTGATAATTCCTTTGTCCGTCTAGAGATATCTGTGTCCCTCATATGACTGAGTTCGCCGTAGAATTTAAGCAGTTCCTTTGGTGTAAGGTTTCCCGATAGTTTCATATCGCTTGTAAGGAAGCCGATTCTCTTACGAACTTCTGTGGGTTGAACTACGCAGTCGAATCCCATTACGCTTGTCTTTCCTCTGTCTGGCTTGAGAAGAGTTGAGATAATTCTGAGGGTTGTAGTCTTTCCGGCACCATTTGGCCCTAGAAGGCCATAAATGCTCTTTGGCTCGGCGGAAAAGCTCAACGAATCGACTGCTACGACCTTTTTTCTTCGACTTTCGAAAGTCTTTGTGATTTTCTCAACCTTGACCATTTTTTGCCTCCTAAAAACGTTTGTTCCAGGGTGTAGAATAGCATTCTGTTGTTAATGTGAAGTGAAGAAATAAGAATCGCAAAAAAATATTTCATTATAGCGTGGATATGGATTAATTATATTCACAACGGAATTCAATTATTTCAATCCTTGATAAATTATAGTATAATTTGTCATAAGAAACGTGCTTGGAAATCTTAGTGTCGACTCTTCGGAGAAGGCTTGCTTAGTGATGAACAAAATACCATTGCATTAGGAGGTTCTAGATGAAGGTAGAAGATTCAAGATATCTAAACGATAAACGGGACTTGATGAAAAAACTTTTGCGTTCTCTGGAACGTGACTTTCCTTACGTTTCAGTTCTCGGCACGGATGTCAGGGGTAAACAGTACCAGGTGATGACAACTGGGATTAGCGTGAACGATTCGAGATGGTCCGAAAGAGGGTTCGTGCTCAGGATTCATGATGGAAGAGGTTACTTTGAATTCTCGTTTAATCAAATGGGGAATCAATCAATTGAGGAAATTGTCAAGTATGTCAAGAGAAAGCTTTCTGCGTTCAGGAAAAGTATGAATGAGAAAAGTCTAGATGCTTCAGCAGTATCGATGCTCGAAGAAGAGGAATCAAAACTCTGTTTCAATGACGAAGTTGGAATTCTTCCGGGTTCTCTTTCGGCAGGAGAGATAATCGATAGACTTTCTTCTTTTAAGGATACGGCTCACGAACTCTCCAATGAAGTAATAACTGTAATGGCCCTCATGGAAAACGTGCAAGTGAGTAAGCTCTTCATTTCTTCCAGGAAGGAGCTCTCACAATCCTACATCTGGTCTCAAGGTTATTTGCACGTCGTTGCCAGAAGAAACAAGAAGACCAAGTATAGTATGAAAGGTTTTTCGGGACTGAAGGGTCTGGAGGTTCTAGACGAGATGGAAGCGTTCGTCGGAAAAGTCGTCGAGAATGCTCGACTTCTGCTCTCGGCCGAGAGAATAGATCCAGGTGAGTACGATGTAATTTGCTCGCCCGATGTTGCGGGACTGATTGCTCACGAAGCTTTCGGACACGGAGTCGAAATGGACATGTTTGTGAAGGGGAGGGCAAAGGCCGTCGAGTATCTGGGAAAGCAGGTTGCGTCTGAGTTAGTTACGATGCATGACGGAGCGGCCGGTGTAAGAGAGGTTTCATCTTACGCTTTTGATGATGAAGGCAGTCTGGCAAAGGACACGGTGATAATAGAAAAGGGAATTCTCAAGAGGGGAATTTCAGATTTGATTTCTGCATCTGTTCTTGGAACTGAGCCGACCGGCAACGGTAAGAGGGAATCGTTTGAGAGAAAAGCATATGCACGCATGACGAACACATATTTCTCTCCGGGAAAAGATGATCTAAAAGATATGATCGAATCAATAGATTATGGTTTTCTTCTTGAGGACTATTACAGTGGAATGGAGGATCCCAAAAACTGGGGGATTCAGTGTGTCATAGCCTACGGACGCGAGATCAATAAAGGCCAGTTTACAGGTCGCATAGTATCTCCAGTAATGATGACAGGATATGTACCTTCATTGCTGAAGTCGATTTCCATGGTATCTGGAGATTTCAAGCTCTCAGGAACGGGAGCCTGCGGTAAAGGTCACAAGGAGTTCGCTAAAGTCTCTGCGGGCGGACCATATATTAAGGCAAAAGCGAGGTTGGGATAATGATAGAGACGATTGTAAAGAACCTTGAAGCAAATTCAGTAGATGCATGGAGAATAAGGGAAGAGAACATTGAGAGTGAAGAGTATTTCTTTGTAGGGAACAAAGCAGATCTTGGAAGGGCGAAAAAGGTAAAGAAGTATGAAGTAACTGTCTACCGTGATTTTGAAGAGGGCGAAAAGAAATACAGGGGAAGCTCGACGGTTACTGTAAACCCGGGAACAACGGTTGAGGAAATCGTCCAGTCAATACAGGAGGCCTTTTTTGCTGCAGGTTTCGTTAAGAATCCCTGGTATCCAATGGCACCGGGATTTTCACGGAGATTCGAAACAGCCGAACATGACCTTCACGATCTTTCAAGAGATGCGATCGGAGCAATCTTTTACAATGAAAAACCGTCCAATTCATGGTTGAATTCTGTTGAGATTTTTGTGACGAGAAACGGGTACCACATTCTCAACTCTGAAGGTCTCGATGTGACTTTTTCAAAATATAGAACATACATCGAAAGCATTGTAAGTTCTTCTGGCAGAGAGGAAGTTGAGCTGTACGATCAGTTTCTCCTTGCGCTTCCCGATGTTGAACGTATAAGGGAAAGGATTTCCAGGCTACTTCTGATGGTCTGTGAAAGGGCTAATGCTGTTCCTACGCCAACTTTAGACAGGATACCGGTAGTACTTACGGGAGAGCCGGCGAAAGAGGTAATGAGATACTATTTGAAACAGGCAAATGCACGTCTTAAGTATGACAGGATATCCGAAGTTGAACCTGGAGACTCTGTTCAGTCAGGAGAATCGGGAGATAAGATAGCGCTTGAAGTCGTACCGGAACTTGAAGGTTCATACTTCAGCCTTCCTGTTGACAATGATGGTTTTCTCATTGAGAAGAGGACGGTTATCGAAAATGGGATCTTGAAGGATTACTGGGGTGACATCAAATATTCCCACTACCTGGGAATCGAACCAACAGGTGCTGTTCTGAACTTCTCGGTTGGTCGTGGCAGTCTCAGCATTGACGAGATGCGAAAAGTTGATCATCTGGAGGTTACTAATTTTTCGGCAGTTGACGTTGATGAAACAACGGGTGATTTCGGAGGAGAGATCAGATTAGGCTGGTATTTCGATGGTTCGGAGAGAATCGCGGTGTCGGGAGGTTCAGTAACCGGTAATCTAAGAGAACTTGATTCAATCTATCTGTCGAAAGAGACAGAACTGGACGGAGATTACTATGGACCGATCTCGATAGCAGTAGAGGGGTTGAAGATTTCGGGTGAGTAGTTTTTGCGAAGGTGCACATGATTATTGAGACAATAAGAATGAGGCATTCAACGAGGAAGTTCCTCAGTTACGACCTGTCTGCTGAGGAGAAGGAAAGGCTAATGAACTTCTTCAGGGAGCTTCCTACTCTTCATTCTTTGCACCTGAAATGGACCCTTAGAGATCTAAACAAAGGATCGGGTGTTATATTTGCACCGTGTCCCGAAAAGCCGAACTGCCTTGTGGAATACGGATTCCAGGGAGAGATCATTGTTCTGGAAGTGACCAAGATGGGATTAGGCAGTTGCTGGAATGCCGGGATTAGAGAGGAAGGCTCTCCTGCTGGGATTATCCTTGGTAAGGAAGATTCAGGGAAGGTAACTTTAAACGATGTCCTTACCGGAATGGGGAGAAGGAAGGAGTTGAAATCTCTTGTCGAGGGACCGTTGCCCAAAGATGAGAGGTTGCTTCAAATATTGGAATCATGCAGACTTGCCCCTTCTTCGATGAATAGGCAACCCTGGAGATTCAACGTTCAGAATGGCGATCTATACATCTGGACAAAAGGCAACGTGATTGGAGGGGGTCACTGGATAGATCTTGGGATTGTGCTTTCACATGCATACATCACTGCGCTTGAGTTCTTCTCGAAGGTTTCGATAGAAAAAGCTGCCAGAGACAAATACAGAGTGATCATGAGTTAGCGGCTAGTTGTTGCTTCGTTCTGAAACTTTGACTTCCTGCAGACATCGGATTGCGAAAAGAAAAGGTTCTTCTCGTTCATTCTCTAAGTAGTCTTAGAGAGTTCATAACAGCTACAAGAGTTACTCCGACATCTGCAAATACAGCCCCCCACATGTTCAAGAGACCCAGAGCGCCAAGGCAGATGAAAAGGATTTTTATTCCCAAAGAGATTACGATGTTTTGGATAGCTATGGTATTTGTCAGTCTTGAAAGCTCTATCGCTCTCGCGACTTTTGTGAGGGAGTCACTTGAGAGAACTACGTCTGCTGTCTCTATCGTTGCATCTGCTCCAGAATTTCCGATAGCGATCCCAACGTCAGCTCTAGCGATTACCGGGGCGTCGTTTATGCCATCGCCAACGAAAGCTGCATGTTTCCCTCTTCTCAAAGCCGATTCCACAATGTTCATTTTTTCCTCGGGGGTTGCTCCAAAAACGAAACCATCAAGCTCGAGGCTGGTGGACACAGAGGCCGCGGCATCGTAGTGGTCACCGGTAAGCATCACTATCTCCTTGATCCCAAGTTTTCTCAATCTAGCCAGGGCTTCTGACGAATCGTCCTTAAGAGCATCTGACAACTCAAACACTCCCTCAATGCTGCTATCTATTACCATAAACAGCTTGTTGGATCCATTGTCTCCCTTGTACTCGATTCCAAGATCCTCTAGGAGGCGATAGTTGCCGACACTGATTTCCTTGCCGTCGACTTCGGCTTTGACGCCCTTCCCAGCTATCTCTGAGTAGTTGGAAACGCTCTTGTAACTGGGAATCTCAGAGACCAACCTAACGAAACGATCTGCAATAGGATGAGTAGAATAGCTCTCAATAAGAGCTGCATATTCCAGCAACTCTCTTTCACTGTATTGGCCAACTTTTTCCATTCTAGTGATTTCTGGTTTTCCTTTAGTAAGTGTCCCCGTCTTGTCAAAAAAGATCGAGTCTACTTTTCCTAGAGACTCAAGATAGTTGCTTCCTTTGAAGAGTATTCCTTCTCTCGAAGCCTTTCCGATTCCTATGAAGTAGCTTAATGGCACGGATATTACCAGAGCGCATGGACATGAGATTACAAGGAGTATTAGCGCTCTGTGAAGCCACTCAGATATCGTACCTCCCAAAAGCAAAGGCGGGAAGATGGCGACAGATGCTGCAATCAATATTACAAACGGAGTATAGATTCTTGAGAATCTTGTGATGAAACGCTCCTTGCTCGACTTTCTCAGAGTTCCTTCTTCTACCAATTCAAGCATTCTGCTTGTATATGACTTCTCAAGAGTAGCTGAAGCTACAACTTCTATCACACCGGACTTATTGAGTGTTCCTGCGATAACAGCGTCTCCTTCACCGACCAAAACAGGATCGCTTTCTCCCGTAAGAAGCGATTTGTCGAGTGAAGTGCTTCCTGAGTCTATTACTCCATCGATAGGGATCCTGTCACCAACTCTCACAATGAATCTGTCGCCGGGCCTAATCTCTCTTGCAGGTACTGTCTTCAACACTCCATCTACCATTTGAACAACTTCATCAGCTCGAAAATCAATGAGTTCTTTCACCGATCTCCTAGACTTCCGCAAAGCCAGCGATTCCAGAAGCTCGCCAAGACTGTAGAAGATCATTACTGCCACTGCCTCTGGCAGTTCGTGAATCAGAAATGCACCCAGGGTCGCCACAGTCATCAGGAAATTCTCATCGAAAAAGTCTCCCCTCAGAAGGTTCTTCAGGGCCCTCAAGAAAGTATTGCCACCGGCGACGAGATAAGCGATCACAAACAGACCATATTCGAGAAACTCTCTGTCTCCGTGAAGAATTGTGGACAAAGCGATCGCAATTAGAAGCAGAGCTGTTGAAACAATCAGTCTTGTCAGTTCCACAACGGGAAAGTCTCTCACAATCTTGGAGTGTTCTAGCAGTGAGAGTTCTGGATCTTGTTCCTTTATTATCTCATTCAGCTCGTCCAGTGAGTGATTATTCTCACCATATATAACAACAGTTGCAGAAGAGAAATCAATCTTTGCATTAATCCCTGATCGTTCAAGCCGGTCTTCAATTTTGACTGCGCATTTAGGGCAATCTAGACCTTCAATTCTGTACTTCATCATCCGACTCAACCTCAACCAATTCGTCAAAGTGCTCTTTTGCGATCTTTATCAGATCAATAACGTGATGGTCGCCTAAAGAGTATAGGACTGATTTCCCTTCTCTTCTACTCGTTACGAGTCTGAATGACCTAAGTAGCTTGAGATGATGAGAGATTGTTGGTAATGTTAATCCAAGAATTTCTGCAAGATCACATGTGCATAAGTCGGCGTTTGAAAGGAGGAAGACGATCTTTGTTCTGGTCTCATCGGAAACAACCCTAAAAAGCTCCGAAAGACCTGAGACTTCTTCCGCAGACTTTCTGTATCTCTCTTTGTCGACGTGGATTTCTCGACTTGGGCAAAGGGTGCTCACCAAAAACCCCCTTAACGATTAGATGGTTATCTAATCGATTATACTTCTTTTGGCTGCACTGGTCAAGTTATTTGCCCAATACTCTCGCAGGCGTTGAAATAAGAAGCCCCTTACCACCAAAAGTGAAAACACCCTCAACGTAATAGACTGTCGGTTGTTCAAACGAGAATTCAATTGCCTGGTTATCTTCGATAACCTTGAAGTCAAACTCTGATCTTTTGAAGTCGCCTTCAGGAGAAGAAGATGTGAAGATTCTTAGTTCCTTCAGCTCTGAGTCCCCTCTCTCGACTGTCGGGATGAACTTTGTGGAACTCCCGGATCGTTCTTCTGAAATGCTCAATGAAGGGAGAATCTCTCCCGCATTGAGATTATGGATCATCGAACTGATTGCTTGGGTTACCGTAAAGACTTCGTATTCATGTCCTGCGTTCGCAGCGTAAACCATGGAAGAATAGCCTGATAGTTTGTCTTTGTACAACCTTGAAGCGTCTATTGGCCAGTAGGGATCGTTAGTTCCAATAACAATAAGTTTCGGGATATCGAGTTCAGAACGATAGGTGAAGGGATCTATGTACTCAAGCAAATCTCTCTTTGTCGGATCATCTAAATTATCTAGGATTCCACTTTCAACATATTCTCTTATTGAGGGACTAAAGCTTCCCCAGAACTCGAGCTGATGTTCCATTTTGCAGCGACATTCAGATTATCAAACGTGATGGGAACGATTCCTGTAACTCTCTTATCCATGGCAGCGGTGAGCCAGCAAGTCCATCCCCGTTTAGACCCGCCTGTCAAGATGAAGCCGTCTACAGTGTCTCCGTTATCCCTCGCATAGTTATCTAGGAGACTCATGGAAATGATGGTCGATTGAACCACAGGTAAGAGAGCGGGCCAACTGTAGTCACCGGTCTCAATGCATTAGGAGAATGAGTAACTCAATAACCAATCCTCCCTAAGGCCACCAAAGAGGGGTTGGTTTGGAATATCAAATAGGACTGCAACATATGTTCGGTTTTGAAGTGCCAGCAATCTAAATAGGGAGAGTTCTTCCTGAGAATACTTGAAATTCCCTGCGATGAATACTACCGCAACATTAGATTTCACGCTGGGCGGTCTAATAATCATTAGGTGGTTCTGCCACTGAATATCCTGTCATAAAACGGAATCGAATCGAATTGTTTCAATCTCTATCAGTCCTTGCGAGGGTGTATCTACAACATGTGAGTTTGCTTCTTGGAGGGTTGAAGGAAGAGCGTGTGTTTGGAGAAAAGCATTTATTGTGACTCCTGAAAGTGCAGTTGCAGCAATCAAAATTGACGAAATGACATAATCCTCATATCAATCACTCAATACCTTTTCCAGAATATTGGTAACTACTCTTAGCCTATCAATCACATCATCCGGTGCAACGATCCTTATCGCTTCATTTGAAGCAATAAACATTATCAGGTCCCCAAATCGGAAGAAGCGATAAGTTTGAAGCTTACTGTCAAGTTCAAAGGTAACCTCTTTGAATTCAGCCTCGCGGGGAACCACTCTGTTCCACAGCATTGGCTCCTCAACGTAGTGTATGCTGGAGACTCTTGCTGTCTCAACTGTGTCGGTCCTTATGATACATAGATGTCCATCTTCGTGTATTCCGTAGAATACCTCGTGCCTCTGGTCAAAGCAAGCAGGATGGAATAAGAATTCACTTCCCCCTCTAAGAACTAGCCTCACCGCTTTCTTCCGCTCGACTGCTTTCAGTAAAGTGAAGCTCACCCGATCCTCAGCTATCATCTGTGATTTCATGCTGTCTTCGAAGAGAGAAGGAAGGCGGTAAGACTCAGAGTAGAAGTATTTCCCTCTTTTTCTAGAGTACTTGAGTGGTGCTCCCAGGTTTATTCTCAAGTATCTGAAGTCCCTTAATGCCTGCCGGCTTGAGATTCCGAACTTCTGAGTATACTCTTTCATGGAGGCTTTGTCGTTGGTTGACAGGCGGTTGTGAAGCCAGATAATTCTCATTTCTCTAGACATGTCTGCCACCTCCGGTAGCTCGGATGAAGCCTGCCATCTTCGCAGAACCGTATTTGAAGATGATAGAATTGCATTAGTATTATACAGAATTGAATAGACTAAATCCAGAAGAGAGCAATGGAGAGCGTATGATTAGAGGGATCATTTTCGATCTGTTCGGCACTATTGTAAGTAATAGAAGGCTTTTCAGACCAATTTGCTCGAAAATGGCAGAAGACGTTGAAGTTCAATCGGAAGAGATAGAAAGAGACTTTGTCAGTCTATACAGAAGGTACTTCAATGACTGTCATAAGATGCCGTTTCAACCTGAGAGATACTACTACTATCTCCTTATAGCGGATCTCATCGACAAGTACAAGTTGCCGGGAGATATGGAATCATACTGTAATTACATGTATGATTCTTTTTCAGAACTGCCGGTTTATCCCGATTCAAGGGTCTTGAAGAGGATCTGCAAGGACTATAAAGTTGCAATTCTGACGAATGCCGATGACGTCTTTGTCAGAAAAGTGGTTGAGAGAAATAGAATCCCTCATCATGTGCTATTGACTTCCGAAACGGCAAGATCATATAAGCCTTCAGAAGTGATTTTCAACGAGGTTCTTCTAATGTTGAAACTTGCCCGGAACGAGGTTTTGTTCGTTGGCGACAGCATACAGGTCGACATGCTTGGAGCCGCCGGAGCTGGAATTAAGGGTATACTTATTGATCGCTCAAAGTCTTATTTTGATTACGCACCCAGAATCGAAAGTTTGGAGGATTTGCCTAGTTTGCTAAGGCAGTATTGAGAGCAGATTCGAATTCTGTCAGGACTCTGTCGATATCATCGCGCGAGACATTCAGATTCGTCACAAAGCGCCACTCTCCACCTTCTGGGGGATTTATCTTAATACCTTTATCCAGCAGTGTTGCTACTATAGGTTGTGAACTGACTTTCTTCGTGATTCTGAAGAAGACCATGTTTATATCCAGCCTTTCATTGAAGACATCCACATTTGGGATCTTCGAAAGGCCTTCGGCGAGATACTTCGCATTACAATGGTCGATTGAAAGACGATCTGTCATCCCTTCTAGAGCATATATTCCTGCTGCCGCGATGATTCCGACCTGGCGCATCGCTCCTCCCATAATCTTTCTTCCCTTTCTTGCTTTGGCAATGAACTCCTTGGTCCCGGCTAGCATTGAACCAATCGGCGCCCCAAGTCCTTTCGATAGGCAGAACATTACCGAATCGGAATTTGCGGCGATTTCTGCCGGGCTAACCCCTGAGGCGATTGCAGCGTTGAAAATCCTCGCTCCGTCTAGATGGAGGGGGACATTTCTCGCTCTTGCCAATTCGTAGACTTCACTCATATACTTTAGAGGGAGTGTTATACCGCTTGAGTGCGCGTTTTCAAGGCAAATGAGGCCGGTTCTAGGATAATGAAGGTCTTCTGATCTGATCGCTTTCCTTATTCTCTCCACAGAGGGCATCCCATCGTCACAATCAAGGGTTCTCATTTGAACGCCCGCTATGACCGCAGAAGCACCTGCTTCGTGAACTATTATATGATTTGAGGCCGGGATTATTACTTCATCACCCCTGAGCGTGTGAGTAAGAATTGAGAGCTGATTTCCAAAAGTTCCGGAGGGTACAAAGAGAGAGGCCTCCTTTTTGAGAATACTTGCTGCTATCTCTTCAAGCTTGTTTACTGTCGGGTCGTCTCCGTAAACATCGTCTCCTACTTCGGCGTTGGCCATCATCCGGCGCATTTCCTCTCCTGGAACTGTAACTGTATCACTTCTAATATCGATCAGCTTCACGACAGCACCTCCAAAGGTTTGTTATGAAAACAATTATAAACCAAAATCACGATATTGAAAAAAAGCCGGATCTGATGATCCGGACTATATGGGGTTCCTATCTAAGGGGGATAGGGGGGTTATAAACTATAATTATTCTAATTTGTTTTTGTTAATATCACTTTGTGTTAATGGGGCAACATTATGCAGGATGAATTACTTATTGCTTAATACCTGATCGAGATATTAACCTAGCGCTGTCTGAAATCAATGGCTGTAGCTACACTATATAGGTGCTTATAGAAATGACACTGCAAAATGCAGTAGATAGATGTTACGCTAGAAGAAAGATATTCTCGAGAAAAAGAAAAATCGCGGTTCCGGCAAAGCCTTCATATCTTGCCTGCTCTTCACTGTTCTCGAAATGTTCTCTGTGTACCTTATCTAGCCTTCTTCTTGCGCCGGGTAGGGTTCTTAGAAACCTATCAAGTGTCTCGCAAGGGTAGCGATCGGATTCTCCACAATTTGAAATAGCCCTTTTTTCACAACAGATCTTGAAGGGCAACCTTCGCACAGTCTGAAATGCACATCACCGTGGCAACCGCTGCAGTTGATATCCATGAAGTTGAGGTCGAATCCGAAATCTTTTGACCATCTACTTGCCGTTTCCCTTCTCATTGAATCATCGTTGGCTAGAGTGGCTCTGTATGTGTCGCACTTAGTGCAGTCGATCCCGCAGAATGCTATCATATTCATACCACCACCTGAACCTGCGACAATCAATAGCGTCTACTCATGAGTAGAGCATAGCATTATGAGAGAAAAAGACAAATCTATGGAGGTAGAACTTGAAACCAATAGTAACCGAAGAGGTTTACAAAGTGAGATACTACGAGCTGAAGAACGATTGGAAGGCCTCAATTTCTGCTATTATGGATTATTTTAACGACATAGTCACTCTTCAGACAGTTGAGATCGGTCACGGCGTGGAGGTTATGAGTAAGGGCGAATATGCCTGGCTTCTGCTTCGTTGGGATATTGCAGTTAGCAGGTATCCAGATTTCATGGAGAGCGTGGTTGTCAGGACTACCCCGCATTCAATGGACAGGTTCTATGCTTATAGGCGTTTCGAGATATTCGACAATTCAGGGCTACGTATTGTTGAGGCAAATTCGCAGTGGATCTTGATCGATCAGAATCGACGAAGACCTGTTCGAATTGGAGAAGAGCTCTACAGAAGATATGGTATTGACGAGGGTTTTCACCGACCACTTTCTTTCCCTAAGATCTCTGTGTTTGAGTCAAAGGGAGAAATGACTACTCTGAGAGTTCGAAAGTCAGATCTAGACACTAATGGTCATTCGAATAACGTATCGTATGTCAAATGGCTTATGGAAGCGATTCCGGAAGAATTTGATGGCAAGACACTTCGAAGACTTACTATTGAGTACCGGCATGAATCTAGAAAAGAGGATGAGGTTCTTGTGGACGGGGTATTTCAAAATAAAAGTAGTTTCGTTGAGGGCCTTCATAGAATCAGCAAGCGTGAAAAGCTTCTGACGCTAGCCAGAACAGAGTGGATATGAAGGACGGTGTGTGCCGTCCTTCTTAAACAAGAGTATCTGGATCTACGTAGTCTTCCAGCCAATAGGCATCAGGATTTCTATCGAAAGCCATAAAGAGATCGTATCTTCTGGGATCTGCGGCTCTATGGTACTTCATATATATTTTGTTTTCATCAAGACCTACATATTCAATCTTTCCCGTTGCATGAGACATAACAAATCGAGCTCTCTTGGCAAGGCCCGAGACACCGTCTATCGACTTCTTGAAGATTTCGTAACCTCTTTCGGCAGGGACTGCGTAGGTGTGATTGCCTTTTGTAGGTCTGCACTGGAATACATAATAAGGGGGAATCCCAATGAACGAGAGCTTCTTGAATAGATCTGTCATGACCTCAACGCTGTCGTTCACTCCTCTTATCATAGGTGTTTGGTTGCATATTACCGCTCCGGCATCCCTCAAAATGTTTAGGCCCTTTACCGCTTGATCTGTCAGTTCTCTCGGGTGGTTAAAGTGGGCCATTATATAGATTCTCTTCTGTGGAGTACTGTACTTACTGATCATTTCTGGCAGATCGGGATCGTTTATTATCCTATAAGGATTGAATGCAACCATTTTACTCCCGAACCTTATTATGCCCACGTGATCTATTTCTCTTAGCTGTCTCACAATGTCACCGAGTTTTTCTGTGGATAGTATTAGTGAGTCTCCTCCTGTGAGAAGAACATTTGTAATCTCTCTGTGTTTCCTAATATACTCTATTCCTGGCCTGACGTCATTCACTACCTCTTTGTTGTCTGTCGAAAAGAGTCTCTTTCTAAAGCAGAACCTGCAAAAGCTTCCACAGACCTTCGAAACAAGGAGCAAAGCAGTATCTGTGTACTTGTGTTCCGTTCCAGGGGCTACAGCATACTTGTGCTCCTGAGAAGCATCCAAATCCCCCCACTCGTCGAGTTCTTCAAGATCGGGAACGATTATCCTCTTTATTGGGTCGTGAGGATTATTCCAGTCAATAAGTCCCAGATAATAGTCGTTGGCCCTAAAGGGATAGACTTCCGTAACCCTTCTTATTTCTCTTATCCGTTCTTCACAAAGGCCCTCGATTTTGTCAACACTTGTGAGGTATTTAGGACTATGCAAATTCACCACTCCTTACATTTGGATTTAGTTACACTAGAACACTTCTCTTCTGAATCGAGAAGGATCACAAAAAACCAGATTCCCGGACAACTGGACTACTCAACGTTAACCATGAAGCTACACTTATCCTAGAGGAACACGAAGAATCAATGATATTAATCATACGAGTAAGCCAGCTTCGCACTCAAGAAACATGAGTCTGTGCACAAATAACGATAAATTATAACACATGAACTACTCTGCCTCGCTTAGATCGACGCATGATCTTGTTATGGATCTTCAAATGAGCTTTACAAGACCATACACCTAGGGGGTATAGAGAGAAGTGAAAAGCCCCTCCGGAAAGAGGGGCTAGTATTGGTGAAATATCGGGAGTTCTATTCGGTCACTAGAATGATATTTCCCATGTAATCGCCTGCAGGAGAGTATATCTTTCTGTTGAGTTGAGAATCAACATCATCAAATACCGCAGTACCGATTAAAGTATCTCCCGATTCGTTGACCGCGAAGAAGTGAATCTCATTGAAGTCGAAGATCCAGTCTGTTTGAATTACTGACTGTCTTTCCCGAGACAGAATCTCGTGCTGACCAGCAACGATTCTTACCAAATCACTATCAACTGAGCGAAGTGCATATGAGATTATCGTTACCTTTTCTGAGGTTTCAACCATAACTGTGAATCGATTCTCTGTTTTCATTCCCTTTTCGTCCATGACTTCCAGGAGGACCTCATTCTTTCCGATATCTTTTCTGGTGGGAATGAATGAATACCTCCCTTCAACTACTTCGCCAGGTCCCGACAAAAGTCTGAATTCAAGATTATCGCCATCTGGATCGCTCGCGAACTCTCTAAGGTATAAAGAATACTCGCTTCCTACCTCCGCGATGCCGTCTGGTATGAATAGATCTGCTGGTCTGTTCTTGTCTCTCACGTCTATTCTAATAAGAAGGCTATCCGACAAACCGAGGCTGTCGTATGCAGTGACAGTGGCGAGTTTCTGCCCCTGGTCGTTGTAGCCGGGAGAGAATACATAACTGGACTCCTCTATTCTTCCATAACCTTCCATCTCAAACTCAAGATCATCTCCATCGGGATCGAAAAAGAGACTGCTCAGGTCCAGGTTAAGGGTGAATGTCTCCATAATCGTTGTATTCAGCGAAGGGATGACCTTGACAGGGGCTCTGTTCACGTTCTCAACGTCCACGGTAAATGTGCCGATGCTTTCGAGTCCCTTGCTGTCTCTGGCAAGCAATTTGACTTCATGAGTGCCTTCTGAGTCGAAATCGGGAGAGTAAAGATAGTGACCATCTTCGATCGCGCCGGGTCCTTCAACGATTTCGAAATCCAAATCATCTCCATCGGGGTCGAAAACGAAAGCCCTGAGATATATCCTTAAGGTCTCACCCTCTTTAACTCCCCAATCTGGTATAGATACTGTTGGCGGTCTGTTGACGTCTATAACAGCTATGTTTATGGGTAGCGAAAGGCTACCTCCCTTACCGTCTGAAGCGGTTATGATTACGCTCTTCTGTCCGGCTTCGCTGTGGTTGGGGGAGTACGAGTAATAACCGTCATCGATCATTCCGGGTCCGCTCACGGTGAAAGTCAATTCATCACCATCCGGATCGGAAAACAAAGGATTAAGATCGATCCTGAGAGAGAAGCCTTCTCTTATTGAAGTGTTTATCTCCTTTATTGCAGATTCGGGATCTCTGTTCTTGTCTCTCACGTCTATTCTAATAAGAAGGCTATCCGACAAACCGAGGCTGTCGTATGCAGTGACAGTGGCGAGTTTCTGCCCCTGGTCGTTGTAGCCGGGAGAGAATACATAACTGGAC
>Ga0334901_1000577_pt1 | contig 49153 bp, 50 predicted proteins | sample GraSluR3_MG_3_FD_207216 | JGI IMG/M metagenome (GOLD analysis project Ga0334901, IMG submission 207216) | Sludge microbial communities from methane-producing bioreactor in Wageningen University, Netherlands - Granular Sludge_15_08-R3 | ecosystem: Engineered > Bioreactor > Anaerobic >...
TTTTGCGTTTCATTCGCATTAGTTTTGAAATAGTTAATATGAAATAATCAGGAGAAATAATACGTTTCTCCATGGAAAATAAGCATTTATGAAGAGAGTTTTGATTGTTACAGGCGGAGGCGACTGTCCGGGACTGAACGCCGTGATACGAGCAATCGTTAAAAGAGCCTCGCAGGAAAAAGACTGGGAGGTTTTGGGTAGCATACAGGCATTTAATGGCGTACTTTGGGAGCCAACCGAATTGAAAGTACTCACACCAGAAGTAGTCAAAGGGATACATTTTCAGGGTGGTACAATAATAGAAACGACAAACAAAGGCGGCCCGTTTGCATGGCCTGTAAAAAACAAGGATGGCTCGTGGTCGGCTGTTGATCGTTCGGACGAGATGATTCGAAAGCTGCAATACATGGGTATTGATGCTGTGATCAATATTGGTGGCGATGGCTCGCAGCGTATCTCACAGGCACTATACGAAAAAGGTCTTAACATCATTGGCGTGCCCAAAACGATTGATAACGATCTTTCTTCAACAGATTCAACTTTTGGCTTTCAGACTGCCGTTGAAATTGCAACAGAAGCCGTTGATAAACTAGTGACAACAGCTGCCAGTCATAACCGTGTTTTTGTGGTTGAGGTGATGGGACGCTATGCCGGCTGGATAGCCCTCAATGCAGCAGTTGCCGGTGGAGCCGAAGTGTGTCTGATTCCTGAATTTCCTTACGACATCAATATTGTAAAACAAAAACTGGAATCACGCTTCAACCGTGGAAGAGGTTTTGCGGTAGTTGTAGTTGCCGAAGGTGCCAAACCCAAAGACGGCGAAATGGTTTACGAAGAAAGCACAGAAGTGGGCTACGAAAACCTAAAACTGGGAGGCATTGCAAATGCCTTGATCAAGCAGCTCAAAACAGCAGGATTTGAACCTGATATGCGTCAAACCGTTTTAGGCCATTTGCAGCGCGGAGGCATTCCCATTGCCTACGATCGGGTATTGGCTTCGCAGCTGGGCGTAAAAGCCTTTGAGATGGCTCTTAATGAAGACTTCGGAAAAATGGTTGCCTATCGCCATCCTTATTTTGTTTCGGTGCCTTTGAAAGAAGCTGTGGCTCAACCCAATCTCGTAACTCTCGAAAATGCTCTTGTTAAAACAGCCAGCGGACTTAGCATCTCGCTGGGTATCCAGATGCCCGAGAAAAAATCAAAATAAATGCAGATAGAAGTTGCCGGCACTTATAAGGATTGCCAACTGCTTGATCTGGAAGGTAAGACGGCTGTTGTAATTGACGTATTGCGTGCCACCACTGTTATCGCCACGGCTTTGTATCATGGTGCCACAGCCATTGTACCGGCTGAATCCGAGAAACAGGCAAGACAAATTTTTGACCAATATTCGATCGGGAAAGCTTTGCTGGCTGGCGAACGCAATGCTATGAAAATTGAAGGTTTTCATCTGGGAAACTCTCCGCTGGAATACCAACGAGAAAATATAGTAGGCCAAACAATTATCCTTTCGACCACTAATGGAACCCGGGCGCTTAAACAAAGTATAGCAGCCGGCGAAACAATCGCTGCAAGCTTCGTTAATATAACTGCCGTTGCCAATTATTTAGCAAATAAATCCAATAATATTGTAATTATATGCTCAGGTACCGCAGGTAAATTTTCGCTCGATGATGCCTTATGTGCCGGTATGCTGATTAGCTTGATCAGCGATCGCTGCCAGGTAAAAACAGACGATCTGGGTAGTCTTGTATTACAGTTTTATGGTTCAGAAACCGGTAATATTGCAGATAAGTTGCAAAATTGTTTCCATTTGAAATACCTGCAGGCAAACGGTTACCAACGGGATATTGATTATTGTCTGCAACCTGACCAACTGGATGTGGTTCCGGTGCTTAACGATGGAAAAATGCAAAAACTTTAATGTGCTTCGAGCCAGTTGTTTCCGGTGTTCATCTCAACAACCAAAGGAACATCCAATGGCAAGGCATTTTTCATTGCTTTCTCGATCATGGGTTTTAGCTCGTCCAGCTCTGATAGCAAGGCATCAAACACCAACTCATCATGCACCTGCAGGATCATCCTGGATTGTAATTTACGCTGCTTAATCTCCTCCTGAATCCGTATCATGGCCAATTTGATCATATCTGCCGAGCTGCCCTGGATGGGCGCATTGATGGCATTTCGTTCGGCAAATCCCCGCACCACACTGTTCGAAACATTGATATCGCGCAGATAGCGTCGCCTTCCGAGCATGGTTTCGACATAGCCATTTTTGCGGGCAAACTCAATTTGATTATTCATATAAGCTTTAATCCCGGGATACTGCTCAAAATAGCTCTTTATGATGCCCGCTGCTTCGCCCCGCGGGATGTCGAGTCGCTCTGACAAACCAAAGGCAGAGATGCCATAAATGATTCCGAAATTAACAGTCTTGGCATTTCTCCGCATCTCTTTTGTAACATCCTCCAATCCCACACCATAAACCCTGGATGCCGTTGCGGTATGGATATCCAGACCATTTCTGAAGGCCTCCATCATGCCTGTATCCTTACTTAGATGGGCAATGATACGCAATTCGATCTGTGAATAATCAGCAGCTAACAGCGTGAAATCTTTATTCCGGGGCACAAAAGCTTTTCTGATCTCACGGCCTCTTTCGGTGCGGATAGGAATGTTTTGCAAATTTGGATTATTCGAGCTTAACCTGCCGGTTGCTGCAACAGCCTGATTATAGCTGGTATGTATCCTGCCATCACGGGGATTGATCAGGGTTGGCAAGGCATCAATATAGGTTGATTTGAGCTTGGTAAGCGACCGATAATCCAAAATCATGGAGATAACAGGATGTGCTTTTTGTATTTTCGACAACACATCTTCGGAGGTGGAATACTGTCCTGTTTTTGTCTTTTTTGCTTTTTGTTGCAAGCCAAGATGATCGAAAAGCACTTCACCGAGTTGCTTGGGCGAAGCAATGTTAAATTGCATTCCGGCAGCATCGTAGATTGCTTTTTCCAGTTCCAGAATTTCCTTTCCCATTAGCTCGCTGATCTGCTGAAGATTATCCCCGTCCACCTTTACGCCTTCGGCTTCCATAGCAGCCAAAACACGAACCAGAGGCATTTCTATCTCATCAAATATCCGGCGAACGCCCTGTTTCTCAAGCTCAGGTTCTAGTTTATGCCTCAACTGCAGGGTGATGTCGGCATCCTCTGCGGCATATTCTTTTACCTTTTCGATTGGCACATCGCGCATATTCCCCTGATTTTTTCCTTTCTTCCCAATCAAACTTTCAATCGAAACAGGTGAATAGTTTAAATAAGTTTCGGCCAGCACATCCATATTATGCCTTTGATCTGGTTCGATCAGATAATGCGCAATCATGGTATCAAACAAAGGTCCTTTCACCTCAATGTCGTACCACCGCAAAACCGAAATATCATATTTCAGATTCTGACCTGTTTTTTCAATTTTTTCACTTTCGAAAACACTTCTGAAATGTTCCAGCTTCTGCTGGCATTCGTGATAATTTTGTGGCATAGGAACGTACCAGGCATGATGTGGTTTGACGGCAAACGAAAGCCCGACCAACTCTGCATTATGAGCATCCACAGCAGTTGTTTCGGTGTCGAAACAAAAGCTCTTTTGTAGTGTAAGTTCTTTAGCAAGTGTCTTTAGTTCCTGCTCAGATTGTACCAAAACATATTCATGTTCAAGGGTTTCGATCGTTTGCTTTTCAGACGGATGCATTTCCGAAAGCTCTTCAGGGTTCAACTGACTGAACAAATCGTCCTGCGAATTGGAAGCAGCCTGCTTTTGTGCATCCTGCATCATGCGTTTGGCAAAAGTTCTGAATTCCAGCTCATTAAACAGCTCCTGAAGCTTTTCCATATCCGGGCTTTCAAGCTTTAGTTTATCCGCTTCAAAGGCGATGGGCACATCGGTTATTATGGTTGCCAACTGACGCGACTGTCTGGCCTGATCGGCAAAGTTTTCTAGATTCTCCTTTTGTTTGCCTTTTAACTCAGAAGTGTTTTGTAGTACCGCTTCGATCGACCCAAACTGGCTAATCAGTTTAGCTGCTGTTTTTTCGCCAACACCCGGAACACCGGGAATATTATCCGAAGCATCGCCCCAAAGTCCAAGGATATCAATCATTTGTTCGGGCTCAGAAATGCCATAGCGTTCGCACACCTCCTTTGGGCCCCAAACCTGGGCATCTTCGCCTGATTTGGCTGGTTTATACATAAAAATATGCTCCGAAACCAATTGGCCAAAATCCTTGTCCGGCGTCATCATATACGTTACAAAACCTTGTTTTTCTGCTTGTTTTGCCAGTGTGCCGATGATATCATCTGCTTCAAAACCGTCCATAACCAGTATAGGAATACGAAAGGCCTCTATTACCTTCATAATATAGGGGATTGATGCGGCCAGATCGTCGGGCATTTTTTCGCGGTTAGCTTTGTAGTCGGCAAAATCAATATGGCGTTGCGTGGGAGCCATGCTGTCAAAAGCAACTCCAATATACGCAGGGTTTTCCTTTTTTAATACTTCATACAGGGTATTAGTAAAACCTAAAATTGCTGAGGTATTCAAGCCTTTTGAATTAATCCGTGGATTTTTATTCAATGCAAAAAAAGCTCTGTAAATCAATGCCATAGCATCTAATAGAAATAATTTAGGACGTTCTTCGGAACTCATATCAACAGCATATTAAATATTATTCAATCGATCAAAAACCATACAGGATGGTGGTCTGTAAAAATACATTTTTTCGGAAGACCGGCACTTAATGGCATGATTTTGCAAATTTGGGACATAGTCTGGAGAATCATTCCGACAAAAAAGGGCAAAAAAAGGCACTTATCATATAACTTATCTACTGTAAATCAATTTTTTAAAGTTTTTTGTTGTTTTTTTTTCATTTTATCTCTTACCTTTGCAGACTGTTTAACTAAAAACATATAAAGTTATGTCAGAAATCAAAGACAAAATTGTATCAATTATCGTTGATAAGCTGGGTGTTGAGCCAGCAGAAGTTACTAACGAAGCCAGCTTTACAAACGATCTGGGTGCCGATTCGCTCGACACAGTTGAGTTGATCATGGAATTTGAAAAAGAATTCAATTTGGCTATTCCGGATGATCAGGCAGAAAAAATTGGTACAGTAGGCGACGCTATCAAATACATCGAAGAAAACAAAGCCTAAAAACCTCATTTTATGGAGCTAAAACGAGTAGTAGTCACCGGTTTAGGTGCCATTACACCCATCGGTAATATTGTTCCGGAATACTGGGATAGTTTAAAGAAAGGGGTGAGTGGTGCAGCCGATATTACCCGCTTTGATCACTCCAGGTTTAAGACCCACTTTGCCTGCGAAGTAAAGGACTACGATTGGAAAAACTATTTCGACCGAAAAGACGTACGCAAATACGATTTGTTTGCCCAATTTGGACTGATAGCTGCCGACGAAGCCATTGCTGATTCAGGGATGAATCCAGAAAACACCGACTTTAATGAGGTAGGTGTAATCTGGTCGTCGGGTATAGGTGGGCTTGCTACTTTTTTTGAAGAAGTAGCATCCTTTGCCAGGGGAGACGGCACCCCACGGTTCAATCCGTTTTTCATCCCCAAGATGATTGCCGATATCACTGCTGGTCATATCTCGATCAAACATGGATTTCGGGGACCAAATTTCGCCACCGTATCGGCCTGTGCTTCATCGGCCAATGCCCTGATAGATGCTTTCAATTACATCCGGCTGGGGCAGGCTGTGGCCATTGTCACAGGTGGTAGTGAGGCTTCGGTAAATGAAGCCGGCGTTGGTGGTTTCAATGCCATGCACGCCATCTCCACACGAAATGACGATCCGGCTACTGCCTCACGTCCTTTTGACAAGGACCGCGACGGCTTTGTGATTGGAGAAGGTGGTGGCGGAATAATGCTCGAAGAATTAGAACATGCCCAAAAAAGAGGAGCAAAAATTTATGCTGAATTTGTTGGGGGTGGCCTTTCGGGCGATGCCAATCACATGACCTCTCCCCATCCGGAAGGATTGGGTGCCATGTTAAGCATGAAAAGAGCCCTCGAAGATGCCGGACTGAAACCAGAAGATATTGATCATATCAATACCCACGGCACTTCCACACCTCTTGGCGATATCTCTGAACCTAAAGCCATCGTTACGCTTTTTGGTGAACACGCTTATAATATAAGCATCAACTCTACCAAATCAATGACCGGCCATCTTTTGGGTGGTGCCGGTGTGGTAGAAGCTATTGCCACTATTCTGGCTGTGCAGAACAGTTTTGTTCCGCCCACTATCAATCATTTTACCGATGATCCGGAAATTGACAATAAGCTCGACTTTACTTATCACACTGGTCGCGAAAGAGAAATAAAAGCCGCTCTTAGTAATACTTTCGGATTTGGCGGACATAATGCTTCGATGGTTTTAAAAAAATTCGTTCCGTAATTACTGCGTTTTGTTACTTACTGATACTGTTAAGTCGCTTTTTTCTGCAGATAAAGAACTATCGCAATCTCTTAAAAATATTTTCGGGTTTTATCCCGGAAATATTTTTTTGTATCAGCTGGCTTTTAAACACAAATCCGTTTCAAGCGAAACAATTAATGGGTACAAGCTTAGTAACGAACGACTTGAATACCTGGGCGATGCCATTTTAAGTGCCGTTATTGCTGATTTTTTATTTAAAAAGTTTCCATACAAAAATGAAGGCTTTCTCACCGAAATGCGTTCGCGTATTGTAAGCCGTGCATCGCTTAATAAACTCTCACAAAAACTTGGCCTGGATAAGTTGATAAATTTTTCGAACGATGGTCGGTCAAAGTTCCGATCGCTGGGTGGCGATGCTTTTGAAGCCTTTATCGGAGCACTTTATCTGGACAAAGGATTTCGTTTTACCCGAAAAATCATCATCAAACGCATCGTTGAGATGCATATTGATCTCGAAAACCTCGAGAAAAATGATTACAACTTCAAGAGCAAACTCATCGAATGGGCTCAAAAAGAAAAACAACAACTCGATTTTAAAATGACTGGTGAAACAGGCGAAAGCTATGAAAAAATGTATGTTGTGGAAGTTGTAGTCAACGAAAAAACTTATTCTTCGGCCAAGGATTTTTCTATCAAAGGAGCCGAACAACTGGCAGCCGAAAAAGCCTGGAACATTATGTCAGAATCTGGCATGATAAATCAGGTTAAGGAATAAGTTGTTTATCAGCTGCTGCTTAATTCAAAAACAATACATTCACCCTTTCCTTTTCCAGGGATTTTAGTTAGCCAACAAAAAACGTATTTTTGTCTGAAACCCTAATATTATGCATGCCCGAAAAAAAACCCTGCAAAGCCAGCCATTTGACAATATCATCCTGTTAGGAATTGCCACCACACTCCCCGATTATAAACTTGCCTGGCATATCAACGATCGTTTAGCCATCAATCTGGTAAAGCATCAGGACATCCTACCTACACCCAATGGTGCTAGTTCGTCTTACTCTTTTTATCTTTTTGATCAGGGCGAAAACCTTAATGTCTTCAATCTGGTTTCGCTAAGCAGCGAAGGCCATAGATGGATCAGGCTTTCTGTTTCAACCGATTATCTTTTCGTCATTCGTAATGCACTCGATCAGGAACGCCTTGATTATTATATCCGCGCTATTCGCAGCATTCCGCATATCGTACATGCTTTTATTGTTGATACCAAAAAAGACAAAGGAATTGACATCCTGCTCGAAACTATTGAGTTTCATGAAATGGAAATTATGAAAGCCCGTCATCAGCTTTTACCAAAAAATAAATCGTAATACCTTGTTATTCAATGAAAACAAAAATCGTTGCTACTATTGGCCCTGCCTCTTCCGACTACGACACCTTATCGAAAATGACAGCAGAAGGAATGGATGTTTGCCGGCTTAACTTCTCGCATGGTACACACCAGGATCACCTGAAAGTTATTGAAACAGTTGACAAAATTAATACCACTCAAAACAGCTGTGTAGCCATTCTGGCCGATTTACAAGGCCCAAAAATACGGCTTGGAACACTTGAACATGAGGAGGTTACGCTCAAAGCAGGCGAAAAAATCAAGCTGGTGACATATGAGGTAGCCGGAAACAAGGATCGGATAAGCATCCGGTACGATGCCTTTGCAACAGACGTAAAGGCTGGTGATCAGGTATTGATTGATGATGGAAAAATTGCTTTGCGTGTTGTTGAGACCAATGGCCAGGATGAGGTGCTGTTGAGGGCAGAAACTGACGCTGTTATCAAAACTTACAAAGGTGTAAACCTGCCCGACACAAGCATTAGCCTGCCTTCGCTTACTCAAAAAGATTTGAACGACCTTGAGTTTTTGCTTCAGCAGGATATCCAATGGATCGCCCTTTCTTTTGTGAGATCGGCCAGTGATATTCACCTGCTTCGTGAAAAAATTGATGCTGCAAAAAAAACCAATAAGCCTGGCATTATTGCCAAGATAGAAAAACCACAGGCCATTGCCAACATCGAAGCCATCGTTGAAGCAGCTGATGGTATTATGATTGCCCGGGGTGATCTTGGAGTGGAAATTCCCATGGAGCAGGTTCCGATGATACAAAAACGCATCATCCGGCTCTGTCAGCAAAAAGGCAAGCCGGTTATTGTGGCCACACAGATGATGGAAGCGATGATCAGCTCCATCAGACCTACCCGCGCCGAAGTAAGTGATGTGGCCAATTCCGTGCTCGATGGAGCAGATGCCCTGATGCTAAGTGGCGAAACATCGGTGGGGAAATATCCTGTAGAAACTATCCGCATCATGCAGCAAATCATTAATCAGATAGAAGGATACGAAGCCATTTATTACCGACACGAGATGCCCTATGATCCATCGCATCCCCGTTTTATTTCAGATAGCGTTTTGTATGCGGCCTGCAATATGGCTCAAAGCACCAATGCCAGTGCGCTTATTCTGGTAACACATACCGGATACTCTGCACGCAGAATGGCAGCCCACCGGCCCAGGGCGCGTCTGTTTGCTTTTTCGGGCAATGCTTTTGTGCTCCGGCAGATGAATCTGCTTTGGGGTGTGAATGGTTTTTATGACAGCAGCCTGGATCAGGCCGACAAATTAATGAATCATCTGAATGATTTACTCATTGCCGCCGGACAGCTACACAAAGGCGATCGGGTGATTCATGTGTTGAGCACACCCACCTGGAGCAAAGGAAATAGTAATACGCTCAGGCTTGGTGAGTTATAAAATTCTAAGCCTTTTCTTCTGGTATCTCATGCCCCCAAAACCCACCGTATTTAATCACCCGGAGGTCGTTTTCAACCTTTATCTGACAGGATAAACGCAACCCATTACTCAAGTGATGCGGCGGCACAGCAAGCCTGCTTTTTTCTTTTTCGTTTAAGGGAGGAATTTTACCAATGATTTTCACCGCACAAGTTCCGCAGCTTCCTGAACCCATACAGTTTACATACCTCGATTGCCCATTATGAGGATAAATACCGTTATCGATCAAAACTTTTCGAAGATTTGCTCCTGGCTCACAATAGATTTTACGATTGCCATACGAAATTTCTGGCATGAAGCTAAATTTGATTATCAGCTATCAGCATGATTGAAAACACCTTACTCCATTATCCTGCCCTACATCGCAATACCTGCAATATAGTTTTTGGCATGAACCACCAAAACCGGAATGGGCGAATGGTTTACCATTTGTTGGGCATAGGGGCCGAGCCAGATATTGGAAGCAGCTTTTTCCTGTTCGTCCATGATACTGATCAGATTGGCATTGATTGTTGTGGCATAATCGACAACTGAATCAGAAATATTACCTGCCTCAACTTCTTTTACCAAATAACGTACCTGATTTTCTTCCAGATACCGTTCAACCTGCTTCACATATTCCATAATACGGTCGCGAACGTCTTTCACCGAAGTGATATGGGTGGCAAGCACATGCACTTCTGCATTAAAATATTTTGCCAGCAGTGCTGTAATTGGCACCTTCTGACGGCTTTCGATCGTGCTGTCGATTGGCATTACAATGCGTTCGATGGTACGGTTGATATCCACTCCTCCCCGAATAGTAATCACCGGCCTTTCGGTGGCCGAAACAATCCGGTTTGCATTGCTGCCAATCCAAAACTCTTCAAAACCAGAGGAACCATGCGTTCCAATCAATATTAAAAATACATCAAACTCTTCTGCTGCAGCAACCAATTCTTTGTACACTTTGCCTTTGCGGGTAATAAAATCAATCTTCCCATTTTTAAGCCTTGGCTGATATTTTGATGCCAGTCCTTCGAGTCTTTTCTCTGCTTCATGGAGCACTTCTTCATTCGAAATATCAATCAGGTTTCGGGTATTATCTGGTTTATTAACCCAGATCATTTTTATGTTGGCTTCTGCCTTTTCAGCAAGGCTTACGGCATGTTCCAGGGCATTGACAGAACAATCCGAAAAATCAATGCCAACTAAGAGGGTTTTATTCATGATGTGCGTTTTTTGAGGTTGGAAATGCGGATAATTCAGGGAAAGCAATTTGATCGCGAGTGATAAATGCTTGTTTATAATTACGGCTCAATTGCTGAAGTGCAGCTTCTGCTTCGAGCCGGTTGCGAAAATCACCAATACGGACTCTGTAATATGGCTGACCGTATGAAAGGTAGGCCTTCCATTGTGGATACTCTTCGGATAGTTTTCCTATTAATTCGTGTGCATGATTTACGGCATCATTACCCGATTCCATAAATACCTGAATCCGAAAGCCCTCAAGATACTGATTTTCCTTAAAAAGTTGTTCCTGCAACCAAAGCAAACTATCCAGCCGGTTATCTTGTATCACCACCAGCGATCCCGAAGCTGGACTCTGTGCTTGAATTGCTTGCAATGATAAAAATAAAAACAGTAAAACAAGGCTATTACGTAGGCTCATAGGCGGTTAATTTTGTATTGTAGCATGAACACTTACCACAGGTATTAACGCATTATTTACCAATTGTTGTGCAAAAGGCCCTAAAAACATTGAACCGGCAGTAGCAGTTTGTTCGGTCATGATAGCAATTAAATCTGCCTGGATTTCATCGGAATAAGAGAGGATGGCCGGAACGAGTTTTTCAGTTTCAACTTCTTTGAGCTTGTATTTTAATTTGCGCTCTTTAAGGCATTTTTCGGCTTCATCAGCGGATGATTTCATCCGATTGCGAATCACTCTGAGCGTGGAATTATACAGCACCAAAAGATGTAACTCGGCTCCAAACGCCTGTGCCAGATTAGCGGTGAAAGGTAATTTCTGGCGACTCTCGGCCGAGCTGTCGATGGGAACTAAAATACGTTTTAATTTTCCACTAAACTCATAATCTGACCGAACGGTAATTACCGGACAAGGGGCCGAAGTAACAATTCGGTAGGCATTGCTACCAATCCAGTACCTTTCGTAACCACTCACGCCATGTGTTCCGGCAAAGATCACAGAGGCCTCAATCTGACGAGCCAGCATAGCCACTTCAGAGTAAACTTTGCCTTTACGCAGGTGTATTTCAAGCTTGCCATGCCTTAGTTTTGGACCATATTTTTCAACAATCTCATCAAAATATTTTTTCGTCTCTATGCGCAAGGTTTGCTCAATATTCATCACATGTTCAGGGGTGTTCGTATTATCCACCCAAACCAGATGAATCCCTGTTTTCAGCCAGTTGGCATAAAAAAGGGCATAATCCAGCGTATGAAGCGAATTTTTTGAAAAATCGAAAGCTACCAGTATTGTTTTCATCGCTTTAGTTTTAACAGGTTTTTTGCTTTGCCCTTGTTAAGGTGTCAATTTTTGAGCTAATGTACGAACATTTTGTTCTTAAATCCAATTTTTTTACTTACATAGGGTCTGATGAAAAAGTCTGTTGTATGCCAGATTCGAGGCGACAAGACGAAGATGTATCGATATACTTCGAGTCGCAGGCAACACAGAAGATGGCGTGCGACAGGCTAGCCAACACAATTGTTGTTGACATTTTTAAGTTCAGAATAAACTTTAACGAAGTAGATTGATTCAAATATTTCACTGTACTGCAAGGATTTTAGATGATTTCTCATAAAAACCTTGCGGAAACCACAATACAATAAATGGCAACTTAAATTATATCAATGTGTTAGGTGTTTTTCAGCAGACCCTACATAAAAGGATAATAAATCACTTAGCAGGCCTGATTCGAAGCCGTATAAAGGGTATTTTGTTCAGGTGATTTATGGCTGCGAACCAAATGACTGAATCAGAATGCTTATTTTTGTCTGATCTTAACTTCACCCCATGAACGAAAACCTGGATGCTTACGGTACAGGGCTATCAAATGCCGAAAAGGAAATAGAAAAAGTGTTGCGGCCAGACGCCTTTAGCAGCTTTGCCGGACAGGAGCAAGTGGTCGAAAACCTGCGTGTTTTTGTGCAGGCTGCTTCACAAAGGGATGAAGCACTGGATCACGTGCTTTTGCACGGCCCACCTGGATTAGGCAAAACCACTTTGTCGCATATCATTGCCAACGAATTAGGTGTGAATATCCGTATCACTTCAGGGCCGGTACTGGATAAACCCGGCGATCTGGCCGGACTACTTACCAACCTCGAAAAAAATGATGTGCTGTTTATTGATGAGATACATCGGCTTAGTCCGGTGGTAGAGGAATACCTTTATTCGGCCATGGAAGATTACCGCATCGACATCATGATCGAAACAGGCCCCAATGCCAGGGCTGTACAAATCACCATTAATCCTTTTACGCTCATTGGTGCTACCACACGCTCAGGGCTTCTCACTTCACCACTGCGCTCGCGCTTTGGAATTAACCTGAGACTGTCGTATTATGATGCCAAAACGCTCACCGGTATTGTACAACGATCGGCCTCCATCCTTCGGGTTCCGATAGAAGCTAAAGCCGCTGCCGAAATTGCTGGCCGTAGCCGGGGCACCCCGCGTATTGCCAACCTTTTGCTGAGAAGGGTACGCGATTTCGCCCAAATCAAAGGCAATGGCAAAATTGACTTGGAAATTGCGCGTTTTGGTTTAACAGCACTCCATGTGGACGAACATGGCCTGGACGAAATGGACAACAAAATCCTGCTTACCATCATCGATAAATTTAAAGGCGGACCGGTGGGCATTAACACCATTGCAACGGCTGTGGCTGAAGAAGGCGGCACCATAGAAGAAGTTTATGAACCCTTCCTCATTCAGGAAGGCTATCTGATGCGTACACCGCGCGGCCGTGAAGCCACCGATAAAGCCTACAAACATCTTGGAAGGGTTAGAAATCCACAACAAGGCTCGCTTTTCAACAGCTAATCCAAACCATTAACCAGTGAATGGCAGAATCAACTAATCTTCCGGAAAACTTTATTGAACTGCTAAAAGCCGAAGCCCTGCGGTTAGGTTTTGATGAGTTGGGAATCAGCAAAGCACAGCAGCTTGCGGATGATGCCCGATTGATGGAAGACTGGCTTCGGCAGGGGTTTCAGGGCAGCATGAGCTACCTCGAACGAAATCGCGAAAAACGTTACGATCCACGCTTGCTGGTTGCAGGAACGGCGACAGTGATCACTGTTTTGCAAAATTATTTTCCAAAGGAAAAACTGCCGGAAGAAGACAACTACAAAATTTCCAAATATGCTTACGGCAAAGATTATCATAAGCTGATCCGCAAAAAACTGCAAAAACTACTCAACTTTATCGAAAACCAAACCGGCAAACTGGATGGTACCAGGGCTTTTACCGATTCGGCACCTGTGCTCGACAGGGCCTGGGCACAAAAAAGCGGATTGGGTTTTATTGGCAAAAACACCTGTCTGATTCATCCACGCAAAGGCTCTTTCTTCTTTATCGGACACTTGCTGATTCCGATTGGACTTGAAGCAACAGAAAACGAAATCACAGATTATTGTGGAACATGCAGACGCTGCCTTGATGCCTGCCCCACTGGTGCACTGGTTGAAGCCCACCATCTCGATGCCCGAAAATGCATTTCTTACCTCACCATCGAGCACAAAGATGAGCTTCCGGAGGCATTGAGACAACAATTTGAAGGATGGATTTTTGGCTGCGATATCTGTCAGGATGTTTGCCCCTGGAACCGCTTTGCAAAACCACATAATGAGCCTGGCTTTTTGATTTCGGAACAGTTAAAAAAAATGCGAAAACCCGATTGGGAAAAACTGGATGAAAACACTTTCAACGAACTTTTCGCCGGTTCTGCTGTTAAAAGAGCAGCATACAACGGATTGAAAAGAAATATTGATTTCCTCAAAAACGATTGACATGGCCCTTACACCCACAAAACCCATTCCGCTTGGCTTCGCAGCTCCGGATTTTAAACTCACGGATCAAATCAGCACTAAACTACTGACATTCAAAGATATTCAAGGCAAAAAAGGAACTCTGGTGATGTTTATCTGCAATCATTGCCCGTATGTGAAGCATGTGATCAACGAACTTGTGAGCATCGGAAAAGAATATATGCCAAAAGGAATTGGCATGGTAGCCATTAATTCGAATGATGCAGAAAATTATCCTGAAGATTCACCGGAGAATATGAAGCTTTTTGCCGCTGATCACGATTTTCCGTTTCCTTATCTTTACGATGAAACACAGGAAGTGGCCAAGGCTTATGATGCAGCCTGCACGCCTGATTTCAATCTTTTTGATGTTAATAACCGCTGCGTTTACCGCGGCCAACTTGATGGCAGCCGGCCCGGAAACGAAATGCCGGTAAATGGAGAAGACCTGCGGGCAGCGCTGGATTTGGTGTTGGCCGGAAAACCGGTTCCTGAAAAACAAATTCCGTCAACAGGTTGCAACATTAAATGGAAAAAATCATAAAGCCAGGGGCTACAAGCTGTAAAAAACAGCCAGCTGCAGCACATCGTTAAAAGCTCCAAATTTATTTCCATAACGTTTCACATTGCCATCGACCATGTTTTTTCGGATAGAATTGATGGAATTAATGCTTCGCAAACCCAGCGACCAATGCTCATGAAACAAATAACGCACACCAACAATAGAGCTGAAATTTAAGCTACGCCATGCATCCTGCGTATTGTCCAGATAGTTTACTTCTTCGTAATGGCTTGCCAAAAAAGCTGCTGTTAAACCTCCTTCGAGCCGTAATTTTCCAAAATCATACTGATAGATAAGCGGCATTTCTACATAGTTCAACCTCAGCAGAAAGGGATTCATTCCGGCCTTTACATCCTGATCGCTGGTTCGGGAGCCTTTTTGCACAAAAAAAAGCTCCAGCTGCAAGCCCGAACGATCATCCAACTCAAGCCGGACGAAGCCACCAAAACTTATGCCAGCTTTGTGAAATCCGGATATGTTATCACCGGCAACCTGGCTGCTAACGCCACCTGCCAGCAGACCGCCCTCAAACTGTTGTGCCGAAGCAGCAGGCAAAAAAACCAAGAATAAAAATGCAACAAACAAGCTATTCCAAACTGATTTCATAAGAAGCTCCCTAATTTATTACCAAGCGAAAATACAAATAAATAAACAACCTCAACTCCTGTAACGGGCCTTAAGTTTCCAATTTAATTCGTTCTGAATGATGAAAATATAACTTAAATTTGACATGAAATTAATCCATTGGTTTTGGAGAAGCTACTAATTTAGTCCAATCCAAATCAGAACAATTAATCGCCTTATGGACGTATCAAAATTCAGTATTTTACTTGTCGATGACGAAGTTGATGTCTTAGAATTTCTTAGCTATAACCTTAAAAAAGAAGGCTTTAAGGTACTCACTGCTACCAACGGCAAAGAAGCCGTTAAAAAAGCTGTGGCCGAATTGCCTCAGCTCATCATACTGGATGTGATGATGCCGGAGATGGATGGCGTGGCTACCTGCGAAGAGATAAAGCAGATTCCGGAACTCAAAAACACCCTGGTAATCTTCTTAACTGCCCGCGGAGAAGATTATTCTCAAATCGCAGGTTTTGAAGCCGGCGCCGATGATTATGTAACCAAACCCATCAAACCCAAACTGCTGATCAGTCGTGTAAAAGCACTGCTAAGGCGTTATCAGGATAAAAACGATTCCACACCTGATCAACTTGAAGTGAAGGACTTTGTGATTGATTCTGAGCGTTTTATTGTTATCAACAAAGGCAACGAAATCATCCTTCCTAAAAAAGAATTTGAGCTTTTGCGTTTGCTGGCATCCAAACCTAATAAGGTTTTTACACGTGAAGAAATTTTTTCGAAAATATGGGGCGATAATGTTATTGTTGGCGACCGTACGATAGATGTTCATGTTAGAAAAATCAGAGAAAAAATTGGCATCGAAAATATTACGACAGTAAAAGGGGTTGGTTACAAATTTGAAGTTTGATACAGAAATACTGTACTTTCATGCTTTAAATTAGAAGCAACAACTTGAATAATAAATTGAAGTATCTGATATTTAAATTCTATTGTTAATACACTTCGGCCCTGACGAACCAATTTAACTAAATATGGCACGTTACCGCGAAACCCGATCAATAGCTGTGTATCTGGCACTTGGTGCAAGCCTGAGTGTAATATTGCTAACACTAATCATCTTTTGGTTTGATGACAAATTGCTCTGGTGGCATCTGCTGCTTGGATTGTTGCTCATTTTCCTGATCAACTACCTGATTACTTTAAAAACACTTGATCGGTATGTGTATAAAAAAGTCAAACTGATCTACAAAACCATTGGCGCAGCCAAACCCGATCAATCCAATGGAAAAGCACCTCAAAAGCAGACAGAATCGCTCGAAGGCGTTAATCGGGCCATGCTTGAATGGAGCAAGAGACAACGCACCGAGATAGAAGAACTGAAAAAACTGGCTGCCTATCGCAGAGAATTTCTGGGTAATATCTCGCACGAACTCAAAACTCCAATATTTAATATCCAGGGTTATGTATTGACCTTGCTTGATGGCGGGCTGGAAGACGAGAACATCAATCGGACCTATTTGATGCACACCGAAAAAAGCATCAACAGGCTGATTGCCATTGTTGAAGATCTGGAAGAGATTTCGAAACTTGAATCGGGTGAGTTAAAACTCAATTTGCAACAGTTTGATATCAATGAGCTGAGTAAGGATGTATTGGAATTTCTGGAAATGAAATCCCGCAAATACAAGGCCACAGTAACCCTCGAAAAACAATCCGACAGACCGGCTCTGGTCAAAGCCGACAAAAAACGCATCCGCCAGGTACTGATCAATCTGATTGAAAATGCCATGAAATATGGTGATAAAGAGGAAAATCTGGTGAACATTCGTATTTTTGATGCAGACGAAAACTACCTGATTGAGATCAAAGATAACGGGCCTGGCATCAGCGAAGAAAACCTTCCGCGTATATTCGAACGTTTCTATCGGGTTGACAAAGGCAGATCGCGAGACAAAGGCGGCACCGGCCTGGGATTAGCCATTGTGAAACATATAGTGGAAGCACACGAACAAAGTATCACCGTCAGAAGCCAGCTCGAAAAAGGAACCAATATTACTTTCACCCTGGAGAAAGCCTGATTTATTGTTTGATCAATTTACCGTTATAATATTGATCTCCAACCTGCAGGCGATAGAAGTATAGACCTCTTTTAGCTTCTGATCCGATAATGCTGTGTCCGTCCCATTGCAGTTGTTGCAAACCGGCTTGCAGTTTTAGTGAATTTTCATACACCAGACTCCCATTTACATCACAAATCGAAAGACTTACCTCTTCGTTAACAGGTAAAAACATCCTGAATGTAAGCTGCCTCTTGAATGGATTGGGGAACACCTGATGCTGAACCAAAGACAATTCAGCATTGCCTACCGGCTCAACCACAATCAGTTTTACAACAAAAGTTTGATTTCCCAATGGACCGGCATCCATCAAAATTTCTGCAAAAATTGTATCGGGCTCCATTTCAATGGCCGCAGCACTTATCAAAAGCGAAACAGCAGTATCTGCCGGCAATTGCAGGGTATCACCTGCTAAATTGAGCCAGGAATAAGGCGCCGCTTCCTGAAAAATCAATTGCAGATCATATTGTCCTGTATTGATAAACTGAATTGAATCGGTGCGAACACTTTCCTGTTCAACAATCATCGTCAAGGTGTCATCAGGAAGTGCCTGCATACTTATCTTACCCTGAAGTAAATTCAAGGAAGTAAAAATGTTGAGTCGCCCACCAGTGACAGTGATACCATCAAGATCTTCCAAAGGGTCAGTTCCATTCAGCAGGTAATCCTTGATCATCAAGGCATATTCACCCGGATTTTGGTGATAGGCATCCATAAAGGCACTGTCGGCAGCCGAAAACAACAAACCTACAGCACCCGCCACGTGAGGCGTAGCCATGCTTGTTCCGGTGCCAAAACCATAATTGGCAGGTGCCGGTCGGGTAGAATAAATTGAAGTGCCAGGTGCCCCCAGATCGATGCTTTCGAGACCATAACCTGCCATAGTAGATTTTTCATCGCGATTGGTGGTATTGGTAACCGTGATCAGCCACGGGCTTTCGAAAGCCGTTGGGATATCACCTTGTTCGTCAACGTTTACACTTCTGTTGGCAGTAGCTCCGGCATTTAACACTCCAATGGCTCCCAAACTGTCGTACATGGCTCCCCAGATGGGATAGTTATCCGGATTGCCAAAATCAACGCCAAAGGAAGCGTTGGTGGCAACGACAAAAGCACCTGAATCGCCCTGTGTTTCGTTGTAGCGTGCACGCATTTCATACACATAACTATACGCATTCACAACAACTGATTCGGTAGAAGATGAACCTGCAATTGGCATTACCTTCACATTCCAGTTTACACCTGTTACGCCAATACCATTATTGCCAATTGCTCCCACAGTGCCCGAAACATGCGTGCCATGCGAGTTGGAAGGTACATTTCCGGAATTGCTATAAGCATTCCAGCCATCATAATCATCCACATAACCATTTTCGTCGTCATCAATGCCATTGCCCGGGATTTCGTGCCGATTCTTGAAGAAGTTCAAATCTTCATGCTGCAGATAAGCTCCGCCATCAATAACAGCTACAACAATGGTATCGCCCAAAACCGTGAGACCGCCTGTGGTAATATCCCAGGCTTTCACTGCATCAATATCAGCACCTTCGACACCTCCACCGGAACCATCGTTATAAAAACCCCATTGATCATCAAAAAAAGGATCGTCAGGAAAACTTTCATCCGCTTCGCGCATAGCCACCACATGATTGGCCTGTGCCAGACTAATGGTTGGTTGTTGCTCTAAATTGCTTATCAACGCCGAAACATTATGCCGGCCTTCCTCAAATTCCAGCAGATAAATACTGAGCCGCTGCGACAATTCCTGCTTCACAGCAAGCCCCTGCTGATCGAGCCAGGGAATAAACTCGTTTATATGTTGACCAGATTTCAACTGAATCATCACTTCGCCCGGAATGCGTTCGCCCTGTTGTTGTGCCGAAGCCTGAAAAGCAAAAATTACTATTGTAATTGCAAAAAGTAAAATTATTCTCATAACAGCATGGTATTTCAAGATAAATTGATCAATTAGGATAGTGTGCAAAGAAAATAAAATTTCAGCTATACTATCATGCTAAAACATTCCAATCCAACGAGATGTTCAAAAATGATTTGATCCCTTCACTAAAACTCAAAAGTAAAAAGGAATTTAAACGTATTTCTCGCCCTTTTCTACTTTGATGTCGTTTACAAACTGACGGATTTGCTGTTCGTCTTCTTTGCGGCAAATCAGCAATGCGTTGTCATCTTCCACCACAATATAATCCTTAAGTCCCTGCAGAACAACCAGCTTGTCTTTAGGCATATTTACAATACAGCCTTCCGAATCGTATGTCATCACCTGATTGCCAACTATTGCATTTTGGTGTTCGTCTTTTTCCCTGATTTCATAGAGCGAGCCCCAGGTACCGAGATCACTCCAGCCAAAGTCAACGGCCATCACATACACATTTTCAGCTTTCTCCATCACCCCATAGTCAATGGAAATATTTCGGCAAATGCTGTATGTCTGTCGGATAAAGGGTTCTTCTTCCGGAGTGCTGTATTTACCTGCACCTTCTTTGAATAACTCGTTCACTTCGGACAGATGTTGATCAAAAGCCTTGTTAATGCTTTTGAGCGACCAGATAAAGATGCCGGCATTCCAGAGGAAGTCGCCGCTTTCGAGGAAACTCTGTGCAATACTCAGGCTTGGTTTTTCAGTAAAGGTTTTTACTTTTTTCAGTTTGGGAACATCTTCAATTACAGCTCCATCCAAAAACTGAATATAGCCGTATCCGGTATCGGGCCGGCTGGGTTCGATGCCTAAGGTAATCAGCCAGTCGTTTTTTTCGGCTACCTGCATGGCATCATCTACGTTTTGGGCAAATACTTCCTCTTGCAGGATGATATGATCGGAGGGTGCCACCACAATCACTGCCTCAGGATCGCGCTGCAGAATCACATGATTGGCGTAGGCAATACAGGGTGCCGTGTTGCGACGGGCGGGCTCACAAAGGATTTGCTCAGGGGCTATCAGGGGCAATTGCTCCTTTACCTGATGACGATATAATTCGTTGGTAACAATATAAATGTTTTCGGGAGGACATAAACGCGTGAAGCGATCGAAAGTCATCTGCAGGAGCGTTTTACCGACTCCAAGAATATCCAGAAACTGTTTTGGACGGGAGGTTTTGCTCATGGGCCAGAAACGTGCACCAATGCCGCCTGCCATGATTACACAATAACGGTTTTTGATTTGTTCCATTAGTTGAGTATTAAATATATTAGGCAGACTGATCTGAGTTGATCTGCCTTTTAAATTGTATAATTTGTACAAAAATAGACCTTATTTCTATACTTCCAAAAGGCTTCTCCATCTGTAAAATCTTCAGCCTAAAAAAGATAATTCAGGCCAATATACAAACCGCTTTCGCCATCCTGTGGATCCAATGCACGCCCATAATCAGCCGAGAGGATAAAATTTTCGTTCATGGCCAGCTTAAGCCCGAAACCCGCACTCCAATGCGCCTTTTCGCTGCCCGGCTTATAATAATCTGATTTATTGAATGTAAGAAACTCATCAGGAAGCTGATCAAAGGCTTTGGCAACCGCAATTTTTCTGGTCACCTGCCCCACATCTACAAAGGCATTTGTAGCCAGATAGAAGTTTTGATTGAAGAGTTTTTTCTCCACGATTTTCCAGCGCAGCTCCAGATTGGCATAAACTATTGCATCGCCCACCACCCTGTTGCGCATCACACCACGCAAAGAACGCTGCCCGCCAAGGCCTTCAGAATAAGCACCAAGCAAACGTGTGGTCATCATCAGGGGCTGTGCATAAAAAGGGACATGTCCGCTGAGGCGGCTTTGCCAGCTGAAACGACCTGCAAAAACAAGCTTTCGGGGAATAAGACTAACATATTGCCGGTGTGTAAAACTTATTCTGCTAAATCCTTCAATGAGGTTAGACATGGCTTTAGGAACGGCATAAAACAATAAGCTTGTCCAGATGCCTTTGGAAGGACTGGCTTCAAAATTGCGTGTATCGTAAACCAAACCTGCCTTAATAGCTGCGAAGGTTCCACCACTCAGCTCGTCCTGAGGAATGATATTCCAGGCCTGGTAAAGCTCGAACAGTCCGGGCTCTTCTGCCACAGAAGGCAATTGGTCGGCTTCGTCCTTGCCTTTATTAAGCCGGTCGATATCTACCGAGCCTACCACAAAACTATAAAATTCTAGTCCGGCAGCCCATTGCAAACCTTGAATGCCCATAGCTCCACTCAGGTCGGCGTGCAGTCTTACCATATTTCGCTTATGCTTATAAAACATTCGGCTGCGGTAGTCGGGATGTGTGTCATCAACCCAATTGGATTGATAAACAGCATCATAGCCATTAAATCCAAAAAAATCAATGGCTTGTTCGGGCATATAACTGGCATCAAAACTCAAACGCATATTACGCAAAAGCTGATCGCTGTCGTAGGCAAACCGAAAAAGGCCACTGCCTTTGGTATAGCGTGATATCTCGAGATAAAAGGAATGATCGTAGCTGGGATACCGGTAGCCATCGCCATAATGGAAAAAGTTGACCAGTCCGCCATATTGAAACCCTAAATCAGAATTGAACGAAACGGCTGGCAAAACTCCAAAATTCCAGCCTTTCTTTGTTAAAGTTTGTGTTGTATCCGAAGGCTGCGATTTAATGAAACCGCTACAAAGTAATAAAAAAACAAGGAAAACTAGGATCCGATACATACATTGTGGATTGAGGGGAAAAGGGGCTTATTCTCTAATCAGTCGGCAGGTAATTGTCGGCGGCTAAAATTGTTTTCACCTTTTCGCGGTCTTGTTCAAGTTGTGCTTTAAGCTCGTCCAGTCCATTAAATTTTTGTTCATCTCTTATCCGGTCAATAAATAAAATGGTGATTTCCTGCTCATAGATTTCCTCGTTAAAATCGAAGATGTTCACCTCAATGGTTAGTTCACCATCGGCAACAGTGGGTCTGTAGCCAATGTTTCCCATGCCATCATAAATCGAGCCATTATGTTTCACCTTACAGGCATACACACCGCGGGCTGTAATCAGCTTGTATTGACTAGGCGTTTCGATATTGGCCGTTGGGAAACCCATTCTACGGCCAACCTGATTTCCTCTCACCACCCTGCCACAAATTGAATACGGATATCCAAGCAGTTTATTTGCTTTTGCCACATCGCCAAGCTCCAGGGCTTTACGGATTTTTGTGGAGCTCACAGCAATATTTTCAACGTCCTGAGCCGGAATACGTTCCACTTTAAAGTCAAATTTCTGACCCAGGTCGTAAAGCAACTTAAAATCACCAATGCGATTTTTGCCAAAATGATGATCATATCCAACCACCAGCTTGTATGGCTTGATGGGATCGACGATGTAATTCTTGATAAAGGTTTCGGAACTGGTACGCGAAAAAGCCTTTGTAAACTCAATAATAATCAGGTTATCAATGCCGATAGCTTCCAGTCGTTCAATTTTTCGTTTTTGCGTACTGATAAATTTCAGATTGCTGCTGTCGATATGCAGCACTATCCGCGGATGGGGATGAAATGTGATTACAACAGTTTCGCCCTCCACTTCGCGTGCATCCTCAATCATACGTTTTAAAATTGCCTGATGACCCAGATGCACGCCATCAAACGTTCCGGTTGTTACGATGGCATTATTAACGGGCTTAAAATCCTCAATACAATGGTATATCTTCACGATTTAGATTAAATTGTTGTCAATTAGATATTTGGCTATCTGAACGGCATTGGTGGCTGCACCTTTACGCAGGTTATCAGCCACAATCCAAAGGTTCAAACCATTAGGAATACTGTGATCGCGACGCAGCCTGCCAACGAAAACCTCATCATGGCCAGCGGCAGACAAGGGCATTGGATAGCTGTTTTGAGCAGGATTGTCCTGCAAAACCACCCCCGGAAAAGTTTGAATCAATGCCCTGATGTCGTCCAGTTTAAAGGGTTTATATGTCTCAATATTTGCGGATATGGAATGTCCTCCGATCACCGGAACACGCACCACTGTGGCTGTTACAGCAATCTGGGTATCGTTAAGGATTTTTCGCGTTTCAAACACCAGTTTATCTTCTTCGGAGGTATAACCATCAGCTTCAAAAAAACCCCCGTGCGGAATCACATTACGATGGATAGGATGCGGGTAGGCTGGGTTGAGGGATGCTTCTCCAATCTCTTCATTTTCGAGCTGCTGCACACCTTTTTGTCCGCTCCCGCTAACAGATTGATACGTTGACAATACCAATCGTTTCAGCCCATAAACCTTATGGATTGGTGCCAGAGCCATCACCAGCTGTATGGTTGAGCAATTGGGATTGGCAATGATTTGCGGCCCTTTTTTCAAGATTTCCGCATTGATTTCGGGCACAACGAGAGCCTTATCAGCATCACGTCGCCAGGCAGAGCTGTTGTCGATTACCACTGCTCCCCTTTCCACAAAAAGCGGAGCCAGCCTCCTCGAAACAGCTGTTCCGGCACTCATCAATACCAGTTCAGGATTCTCATCAAGTGCCTGTTCGGCCGTAATTACCGGATAAGCTTTCTGCCTGAAAATAATTTTCTTTCCGAGCGATTGCTCAGAAGCCACGGGCAAAAACACTTCAAACTGAAGTGCCTGCCCGGCAATTACTTCCAACATTTTTTTACCGACCAAACCGGTTGCACCAATTAGGGCTAATTTCATAGGCATGAATAAAATAAAAAATCCTATTTTTACAGGCTAACAGCCGGCACAAAAATATAAAATAATGAATTGCCGTTGTTTAATTGTTTAGACCTGCCAAATGGTTATCAAAATATTTAGATTATGATAAGAAATAGATTACTTACGAAGCTTTTTATACTAATTCTAATGTTTGTGTCGGGTTTATTAAATCCCCTTTCAGCCCAACTCGTCGATGATTTCAGCGATGGCGACTTCACAACCAATCCGGTTTGGACAGGCACTGAGAACCTGTTTATGATAAACGAGGATTTTCAGCTTCAACTTAATGCCACCGAGCCTGGTACAGCCTGGTTAAGCACAACCTACGAAGCAACTGAACCCATGGAGTGGCGTTTTTATATCCGGCTTGCATTTAGCCCGTCAGCAAATAATTATGCCCGGGTAATGTTGTCGTCCAACCAAAGCAATCCAGGTGAAGGATTCGATGGCTATTACCTGCAATTTGGCGAGGCAGGAGGTGAAGATGCGATAGAGCTTTTTAAGCAGGAAAATGGCGAAACCAACAGTATTTTGCGTGGAACCTCCGGACAAATCGCATCCTCCTTTGCGCTTTGGGTAAAGGTAATCAGAACAGAACAAGGTGATTGGCAGCTTTTAACTGATGCAACAGGCACGGGTATCTATACCCTCGAAGCCAGTGGTTTTGATGAAAGCATGAATTCGGGTGGTTGGTTTGGCTTTTTTGCAGAATATACGGTTAGCAACAGCACTAAATTCTATTTTGATGATGTATATGCCGGTCCCGAACAAATTGATGATGAAGCCCCTCAGTTGATACAAACTACTACACTGAATCCTTTTGCCCTGCAGTTGACATTTGACGAAGGCATTGCTCCGGAAAGCCTTGACACAGAAAACTTTTTGGCTGATAACAATCTTGGAAATCCGGCGGAAGTCAGCTTTGGTGAAAATTCAAGTATTCTTCAGTTATCTTTTGCAACTTCTTTTGAGAATGGAGTGCTTTACACCCTTACTGTCAATAATATAAGTGATCTGGCAGGAAATATAACACCTGAATTTTCGACAACGTTCAGTTATTATGAAGCCGCTGCCAATGATGTGGTTATCAACGAAATTATGGCCGATCCTACGCCGGTTGTTGGTTTACCGGAATGGGAATATGTGGAGCTGTATAACCGAACCAACCTGCCCGTTGATCTAAACGGATGGCAGTTTTTAACTGGCACAACCGTCAAAGACATAGGAGCCGTTACGCTTGAACCCAATGGATACCTCATCCTGTGTCACGAAAATGCCCTTGCAGAGCTGGAGAGCTATGGGCCGGCCTTGGGGTTTAGCAGCTTTCAGCTTACCAATGCGGGCACCAGCCTGAGCCTTTTGAGCAAACAGGGCATCACCATCTCAATGGTAAACTATACTGATAAATGGTACAACGACCCAAACAAAACTGACGGAGGCTGGTCGCTTGAACAAATTGACCCCGATAATCCGTGTGGCGGACGCAATAACTGGTCGGCAAGCACTGCTGTAGCAGGCGGCACTCCGGGCAGCCTCAATGCCATTGATGCTCCCAATGTGTTTCCTCCAAAAGTTGAGCGTTTTCAGTTGATTACCAGTAATATTCTTCATATTTGGTTCGATCAGCAGATGGATCCTGCAAGCCTTAGGCAACTCAGCAATTATACCCTTGAAAGCACCCAGGCAAATCCCAGTGAAGCTTATCTGAATCCTTCGGATGGCACCTTTGTTGAGCTTGTTTTTGAACAGGCATTTGAAGATGGAAATCTTTATAAACTGCTGTTATCCGAAAATTTGATGAACTGTATCGGCCTTGGCATGGATGCCGGAAGTTTTATCCAGCTTGGCTTGCCAGATATGCTGGAAGCAGGCGATATTTTGATCAACGAAATACTCTTTAACCCTTTGGGTGATGGGGTGGATTATGTGGAAGTGCTGAACCCGGGCGACAAAATACTTGACCTGAATCAGCTGTATCTTGGCAATATCAGGCAAACCATTCCAAATCCACCCGATACCAACCTTTATCCGGTAACCACCGACAGCTACTTATTGTTACCGGGCAAGCTGGCACTGCTTTGCACAAATGGCAACATAGTGGCCGAACAGTATCCCGTATCCGATCCGGAAGTTTTTGTTGAGATGAATTCATTTCCGTCTTATCCCAATACCGAAGGAACCGCTGTGCTGATGTCGTTAACAGGAAAGCTGATAGATAAAATGTCGTACACCGAAAAGATGCACTTTCCATTGCTGAATATTGTAAAAGGAGTATCGCTCGAAAGAATTTCGGCTTCGGCCGCTTCAGATGATCCTGACAACTGGCATTCAGCAGCTGAATCGGCTGGCTTTGGCACTCCGGGTTTAGCCAACTCCATGACGATGAACACTACTCCCTCAACAGATGAAATCAGTATCAGCCCCGAAATATTTTCACCTGACGGTGATGGCGTGGATGATGCCACAAGCATCAATTACCTGTTTGATGAGCCGGGTTACACCCTGAATATCCTCATCTTTAACTCTGCCGGCCAGCAGATCAGGCATCTGGTAAAAAGTGAATTGGTTGGTTCCGAAGGTCAAACCATCTGGAATGGCCTTGATGAAAATGGCAACAGGGTGACAACAGGGATTTATATTGTTTTTGCTGATGTTTTTGACCTCAACGGAAACACCAAATCCTATAAAGAGGCTGTAGTTGTGGCCAGTAGATAGATATTGCTATTAGCTAAAGTTTAAAAACGAAAATGCTTGCATAGCAATAGCGCAGCACATACGTTTAAAAAACCATTAACAACACCATCACCACAATCCAAAAGACCAGCCATCGGATCAGGATGCGCAGGGCTTTCTTTTTTGAAATACAATAAGAGCCTTTTGTTTTCACCAGCAAGGGACTAAAATAGGGAATGCCATAATCCACAAGCGGCAGTGCCAATAGCAGATAAAAAAGAAATGAGACGATCCAAAAATAAGCCGAAACGCTAATCCCCGTCAGCAACACAACAAGAAAAGCCGGATAATGCTATCTCGAAAAATTTGTGTTCGGTATATAGCAAAGCGATTCAAAATCACCACGATTGGATAACCGAAAAACAATCCTACCCCGCCTCAGCATACAAATCTGTAAACTCAAATTTTGCACCATCAAACAGGCCTTTGTCGCTCAATTTGAGTTGTGGAATGACCAATAAGGCCATAAACGAAAGCGTCATAAAAGGTGCGTGAAGGCTACACCCCAGTGCTTTGGCGGCAGCATCGGTTTTTTCGTAAGCTTTGGCAACTTCATAAGCATTTTGATTGCTCATCAAACCGGCCACAGGAAGCGGAAGCAGACTTACGGTGTTTTCGTCGCAGGCTACTACCCCGCCCTTGCTTTCAATCAGCAGATTTACAGCCTTTGCCATGGCAGCATCATCCGCTCCAACTACAATAATATTGTGGCTGTCGTGCGCTACTGTTGAGGCGATGGCACCTCTTTTTAGTCCGATATTTTTGATAAAACCTATTGCAGGTTTGGCTTTTTCGTAGCGATTTATCACAGCAATTTTCAAAATATCCTCAGCAGTATTACTGGTCAGATTTTCACCTGCTGCAACCGCTTGTCCGATAACTGTATTTGTTATCAGCTGGCCTTCGAGTGCTTCAATCACTTTAACTGTCTTACCGGCATTTTGAACAAAGAAGTCGTCAGCTGAAACGGCATCAGCAACAAAATTATTTGGTGTAGTAGTCTGTTGTGTTTCTATCAAACTTTGGCCATTTTCGGCAACTAATTGGCCATTTACATAGGTTTGCAACACATTGAAATCGCTCAGGTTATCAACCACAATCATATCAGCCGGATCGCCGGTTTGCAATGTTCCTACCTCAAGTTGATAATGTTGTATTGGATTTAAAATCGCACTCCGGAGTACATCCATCACCGGATAACCTTTATCAACAGCACGTTTTACAAGCTGGTTAATATGGCCCTTCACCAGATCATCGGGATGTTTGTCGTCGCTGCAAAACAGCACTTTGTCGGCATGTTCTATCATCAGATCAATCAGTGCTTCAAAGTTTTTGGCCGCACTGCCTTCACGAATCTGGATTTTCATGCCATACTGAATTTTATCCAATGCTTCTTCCATCGTAAAGCATTCATGATCAGTGGTTATTCCTGCTTCAATATATTTTCGGGCTTCTTCACCTTTCAGGCCTGGTGCATGTCCATCGATGGGTTTGTTGTGTTTTTTGGCCACAGCCAGTTTTTGCATCACCATTTCGTCCTTAAAAAGCACGCCCGGATAATTCATCATCTCAGCCATGTATTTGATCTCTGGCCGCGAGAGCAAGGCTTCCATTGCATCAGCACCCAGATTGGCTCCGGAAGATTCAAAGCCAGTGGCCGGCACACAACTTGATGCGCCGAAGTAAAACTTAAAAGGCACCGTTTTTCCATTGGCTATCATGAAATCAATTCCTTCGATTCCCAACACATTGGCAATTTCGTGTGGATCGCTAACCGTAGCAACGGTTCCATGAATAACCGCCAAACGAGCAAACTCCGAAGGCACAAGCATGGAGCTTTCGATGTGGACGTGGGCATCGATAAAACCCGGAAGTATATACTTTTCAGCTGCCGAATCGGCTTTTGTGATGGATTGAATCTTTCCGTTTTCAACTTTTATAATTCCCGGAAAAATTTCTTTTTTATGCAGATCAACGATCTGACCACTTAAGGTAAAGCTTGCTGACATAATACAGTTTTTTACAAAGATAATCCAATTGGGTTTGCCTTGCTAAATCAAAAGCGATAGCTCAGTCCCGCATTGATGATTCCTTTGGCGCCAAAGCCAAGCTCAAGCGAGGCACCAAAAGTATTTCCAACCCTGGCTCCGATGGCATTTAAATGGAAATTAAATAGCACATCCGATGCTTTTCCATCAGTTAATTTTGGGTCATCTGATTTAAGTTGTTGCTCCCAGATGGTAAGTCCAAGGCCTACTCCTGAATATAGCCGTATCCAATTGGCTTGTACAAATTCATAACTGATTTGTGGAAGTATTGTATAATAGTTATCTGTAATATCACCCACTTTATTGCCCGTAAAAAACACTTCCTTGTCAATTTTTTGCAGGCTTAACAAACCTCCAATCTTAAGCCGATCTGATGGAGAGTGCCAGTATTCCAATCCAATAGCACCCAGGCTTGTGGCATCATCTGTCGAATAACCACCTATTGTAATAGTACGGACTAGTAAATCCTCAAAAATACTACCTATATCCGTAGTGGTTAATAAACCGAGGTTCGCCCTGATTTCGTTGTTTTGTGCATTCAGCTGCGACACAAAGCAAATTACTACCAAACTAAGTAAGAGTTGTTGTTTCATAGTATTTGATTATTGTTGTTTTTTGAAATGAACTTTTAGCAACTACTTTTATTGGTCACCAATGAGTTTTTGAAGAATGCCTGTCGTTGAAAAACCCTCTACCAGCTCAATGGTCTCAACCTTTCCGCCTTTTGCCGTAACAATATCATAACCCACAACTTCTTCTGCTTTGTAATCTTTTCCTTTTACAAGGATATCAGGCTGCACATGCTTGATGAGTTCGTAAGGTGTTGACTCATCAAATAAAACGATTGCGGTAGTAAAATTCAGGGCAGCAAGCAACAAGGCTCTGGATTGCTCGTCCACAACCGGCCGTTTTGGCCCTTTGATGCGACTTACTGACGAATCGGTATTAAGTCCTACAATCAGCACATCGCCTAGATCGGCTGCTTTGGAGAGATATTCAATATGACCTCTGTGAAGGATATCAAAACAGCCATTGGTAAATACGATTTTCTTATCCTGAAACCTCCAAAGGGAAAGCATATTTTCCAGTTTTGCAGGCTCAAGGATTTTGTTTTGAAGAATTTCCAGCTGTGTCATTGCTTGGCTTTTTGTGGTCGATAAAGAACATCCAAAGATAGGCTAATCCACCTAAAGTAACATTGAGTAAGGTTTGTCCGGCATGCGTTATGGCAACAAAAGATCCTGCTCCGATGGGATTGATCATAAAAAGTTCAACCAATACGGCTTTTCCAATAAAATGATAAGCACCAATACCGCCCGGAACCGGAGCAACAATTCCAAGACTACCAATGGCAAGCAGCGTGATACCGGCTCTGAGACCAAGATGAGCAGTTTCGTGGAGCATATATAAAGGCACCCAGGTCATCAGGATGTAAAAAACCCAAATCATCACGGTATAAAACAGAAAAAGCCATTTTTGACGCATCCGTTTGATGGTTTTGATGCCATCGAGCAAGCCGGTGATCAATTCTTTGATTTTTGGATATCCCGGAAGCTCTTCAAGGTGGTTGTGATAACGTTTGCGAAGCCACCACAAAAGTACTATCAGTGCAAGAACAGATAAACCAAACACGCTTAATGTAAGCACATTACGACTTACTGACTGGATAAATGGCATCGTCATATCAAGCACAAAATCTCCCAGAAGTGCCCATTGAAAAACAACTACCATAAGCAATAAAAAAGCCAATACGATCAAATCAAAAAGCCTTTCTGAAATAACCGAACCAAACAAAGCATTAAAAGAAATTTTTTCTTTCCGCGACAAAACGCCACATCGCATCAGTTCGCCCATACGCGGCACGGCCGTATTAGCCAGATATCCGACCATCACAGCCGAAAAGGTAGTGCTGGTTCGGGTACGGTATCCCATACTATTGATCAGCAAATTCCATCGTAATGCCCTGAAAATATGCGAAACAATTGCGAAGATAACAGCCAGACCCATCCACATATAATTGGCCGATTGGATGTCGTCCCATAAAACTTCAAGGTCGATATTGCGAAAACTCAGCCAAAGCAAAACCAACCCCAGCGCAAGAAAAAACAAGTATTTCAGTACGTTGACCAGTATCTTTTTCAAGGCTTACAGGCTGAGTTTGTTGTGATCGTCAGGGAAAATGATGGTTGGCTTAAAGGTTTTGGCTGCCTCAAAATCCATACTGGCGTAAGATACAATGATGACCTTGTCGCCAACCGCAGCTTTGCGTGCTGCAGCACCATTGAGCGATATGATTCCGCTTCCGCGTTTGCCCTTGATCACGTAAGTGTCGAGCCTTTCGCCATTGGTGATATTGTAAATGCTAACCTTCTCGTTCTCGATCAGGTTGGCAGCATCCATCAGGTCTTCATCTATGGCGATACTGCCGATATAATTCAGATCGGCCTGCATGATGGTGGCACGGTGAATCTTAGATTTTAAAACTTCAATGTTCATCACATAAGGTTTTGATTCCGAATGATTCGGAAAGGGCTGCAAAATTATTAAAATATTCTTACATTGTCGATTAGCCTTACTTTACCCAATTGCAAAGCTACAAAGATTCTGGCACCGCTTACATCGTTCCAGTGCGCAAAAGCCTGAAGCCCTATGTCGTCAGCAATAGTAACATACTCCAGATCAAAAAGTTCAATTTTTTGCAACTCTTTAGAGGCATATTGCTCCATCTCGAACGGACTTAACACCTTACGGAGAGAAACAGATTTTTTAAGAATTTCATAGATCTTTGGGGCAACAGCTCTTTCATCTTTGCTTAATCTGATATTTCGTGAGCTCATCGCCAAACCATCCTTTTCGCGGATAATTGAACAGGGAATAATCTGAACGGGGATATCAAATTGCATGACAAGTGACTGAATGATTGCTAATTGCTGAAAATCTTTCTCTCCAAAATAGGCTTTGTCAGGAGTGAGGATTTCGAAGAGTTTTCGCACCACAACTGCCACGCCGTTAAAGTGACCCGGCCTGAATGCGCCTTCCATCACCGTTGCCAGTTTTCCGAAATGATATGTAGTGTTGTCGGGTTGGGGATACATCTCGCTCACATCCGGAGCAAACAACACATCACATTCGATCTCCCGAAGCATCGCTTTGTCTTTTTCCAGCGTACGGGGATATTTTTCAAGGTCGGCAGGATTGTTAAACTGAATGGGATTAACAAAAATACTAACAACCAAAATGTCGTTTCCGGATTTTGCCTGACGCATCAAGGCCAGATGCCCTTCGTGAAGAGCTCCCATAGTAGGTACAAAACCAATCGTTTTGCCAGCCTTTTTATAGGCTGTAATTTGTTGTTGCACCAGCCTGATCGTTTCAAAGATTTGCATATGGCTTTATGTGTTATAGGATTACTTTGATTTCAAAACTCAGGCCTCGATCAGTACAAAAGCTTCAGCAAATCAACTTCCAGGCTTTGCCGGGGCGATTCAATGATTCTGCCCTGTTCGCTTCCATTTTTATAAATTATAAAGGTAGGAACACGTTGAATATTATAAACAGAAGCATCAAGTTCGGAAGCCTGCTTTTTCGAATCTACAGCTATCATCAGCAGCTGTTCTTCAGGAAATTCAACCGCATCCAATAGCTTGATAAACCGTGGAACCTGAATCTTGCTATCACTGCACCAGCTTGCCAAAACGATAACTATTTCATGGGCAGAAAGCCTTTCTTTCAGCTGACTTACAAGAGCCTCGTCAACGGAATAGGCCTGATATTCTTCCTGAAAAACCTCGGCAAACTCGCCTGTTTGCAGGCCTTCGCGCGTTACAAAATCAATGAGAACCTCCCTGCCTCTGATCGAATCGAAAACAGTTTGGTTAATTTCCTGTGCAAAAAGGCTGCCCGGCAAAAAGCTTATCGCCAGAAAAACCAGCAGCAAAGCCGGTTTAAAATACTTATTTTGAATTGGTTTCATCACATTTATTACTATTATCTGTAATAATTCCGTTCGTAGTTATTAACGAATCGTAAAGCAAAAGTAACAGGAATGTGATTTGAGAGAAAAAAGAATCATAGACTTTTATTACAAAATATCTTAAGTGGGCTATTTCCAGAGTACCAGTTCGCCACGATTACGATCTTTCATGTGCAGCGGAATACTTTTTTTTACTTCATTGGCAAGCAGATCGATCAACCGACGTTTTACAAAATGACGTGAATAGCAGATACTTACTTCGCGCAATGGTTTTTTCTCGCTGAAGGTGGTCACATTCTTCAGGCGTGATTCAGTCATCTCCATCACTGCCAGCTCCGGAATAATTGTAAACCCACCCTCGCGATTGATAATGCGAAGCAGGGTTTCGATGGATCCACCTTCCAACTCAAAAGGCAATTCGTGCTTGCTCGTAGGTTCCAAAGCACAAAGGTTGATTACCTGCGAACGAAAACAATGGCCATCACTAAGCAGCCAGATATCCGGCGTAGCAACATCAATCACTTTAATATCAGGTTGTTGCAAAAGCGGATGGCCAGTTTGCGCATAAATGAGCATTTCTTCATAAAAAAGTGGTTCTTCCAGAATGGATGAATCATTGTATGGCGTAACGAAAATTCCGGCATCCAGCCTGTCGTCTTTTAATTTTTCGGCTATCTGATCGGTCACCAGCTCTTCAACTTTTAGATTAACATGCGGATAGCTGCGCTTGAAGTTTCCCCCGAAAAGCGGCAACAGATAAGGAGCAAGGGTTGGGATAATTCCCACATTAAGTTCACCCTGTATATCCCCCAAAAATTGCTTTACCATATCATCCAAACGACCCGATTCGGAGAGTACTACCCGCGCCTGGTCAATAATCCGGCGACCAATATCCGTTGGAACAACAGGTTGTTTGTTACGATCGAAAATTTTTACACCGAAATGTTCTTCTAATTTCTTAACCTGCATACTCAAAGTTGGCTGCGTAACGAAGGTTTTTTCGGCGGCTTTGGCAAAATTGCGGTAGGTGTCAATTGCTACGATGTATTGCAACTGTGTGAGCGTGATCATCAATTTTATTTATGAATTCTTAAATATTATCGATTTGACAAATATACTTATACAAGGTAAATTTGCACCACTAAACAAATCAAATTTTTTCACCAAATTAAAACGTAATAAAAATGGAAGAACAAAAAGAAGTATTTCAAATGCCACGTATCGGCGATCAGGCTCCTGATTTCAAAGCCATGACTACAACCGGAATGATGCAGTTTTCGGAACATATCAAAGGAAGCTGGACCATTCTTTTCTCACACCCTGCCGATTTTACACCGGTTTGTACAACAGAAATGTCGGGTTTTGCCGTGTTGGAAGATGAGTTCAAAAAAATGAATACCAAACTGGTTGGTTTGAGTATCGACAGTATTCACTCGCATGTAGCATGGGTAAACAACGTAAAAGAGAAAACTGGTGTTTTCATGAAGTTCCCTATTATTGCCGACATCGACATGAAAGTGTCAAAACTTTATGGTATGTTGCAGCCAGGCGAAAGTGAAACAGCAGCCGTTCGTGCCGTATTTTTCATTGATCCTAATGGAAAAATCCGTCTGATCATGTACTACCCGCTTAATGTTGGCCGCAATATGGACGAAATCATCCGCGCTTTGCAGGCATTGCAAACTGCTGACGAGCACAAAGTAGCCCTTCCACTCAACTGGAAACCAGGCGAAAAAGCTATCGTTCCTCCGCCAAAAACAATTGACGAGCTGGAAGAACGCCTTAAATCAAACTACGAAATGGTTGACTTCTACCTTGCTAAAAGGAGCCTGTAAAAAATAAATTTTGAAATTCAGCCGGCTCCAAAGCCGGCTGTTTCATTCGAACAATTTTGTACCTTTACTGTTTATTTATTAGGAGATTATAAACCAAAAAAATTAAAACTATGACTAAATTAAATGCAATTGGATTAGATGTTGAAAAATCGAAAGACCTGGCAGATATGCTGAATGACCTGTTGGCTAACTTTTCGATTTATTATATGAACGTAAGAGGATTTCACTGGAATATCAAAGGCGAGAAATTCTTTGAGCTCCACCTGAAGTTTGAAGAAATCTATACCGATCTTCAGGAAAAGATTGATGAAATCGCCGAGCGTATTCTCACCTTAGGTCAAACACCTGTACATGCCTACAGTGATTATAACGAGCAATCACAAATCAAAGAAGAGAAAAACGTAAGTAACGGCCGCGAAGGTGTTGAAAGTCTGCTCAACGGATTTCAGATTTTAATTGCCAAAGAACGTAAGATTCTTAATCTGGCCGGTGAACTAAACGATGAAGGTACTAATGCTCTGATGAGTGATTACATCCGCGAACAGGAAAAAACCGTTTGGATGCTTTCGTCTTACCTCAAAAAATAATGCCTTGATAAGAGAATGTCTCAAAAGGTCGGTTAACAAAACCGGCCTTTTTTCGTTTAGTTGAAAAAGCCTCCGCTATGAAACAAAATCTTAATGCCCTGATCAATGAAACCAGTCCGTATTTGTTGCAACACGCCTACAATCCTGTAAACTGGTTGCCTTGGAATGACGAAAGCCTCGAAAAAGCCAAAAACGAAAACAAAATGATTTTGGTTAGTATTGGCTATTCTGCCTGCCACTGGTGTCATGTGATGGAACACGAATCATTTGAGGATGAATATGTTGCCAAGCTAATGAACCAGCATTTCGTTTGCATCAAGGTTGATCGTGAAGAGCATCCCGATGTGGATCAGTTTTTTATGGGTGCAGTGCAATTGCTCAGCGGCAGAGGTGGCTGGCCGCTCAACTGCTTTGCCTTGCCTGATGGTCGTCCGGTTTGGGGCGGAACATATTTCAGAAAAGAACAGTGGATCAGTGTTTTGCAACAGTTGCAGGAGTTGTTTCAAAACCAAAAAGGCGATCTGGAAGAACAAGCCCGTCAACTTACCGAAGGCATTCGCCAAAATCAGTTTGCTGCAAAAATTGACGTGAAAGAAACAAACCTGGCAGCAGCTTTTAAAAAGGCAGCAAACGCATTAATAAATCAACTGGATGATAAACAGGGCGGAACACTTGGTGCTCCAAAATTCCCGATGCCGGATTTGTTGATGCTCCAATTTGAGCTTTCGGCTCAGACGAGTGATAAAGCATTGGAGAATCATGCGCTTTTTACCCTCGAAAAGATGGCGCGTGGTGGCATTTATGATCAGATCGGTGGTGGATTTGCCCGTTACTCAGTGGATGCACGCTGGCATGTGCCGCATTTCGAAAAGATGCTTTACGACAATGCGCAATTGATTGGACTTTATACCGAAGCCTGGAGAAAAACCCAAAATCCATTTTTTAGGGAAATTGTGGAACAAACCATTGACTTCTGCCTGCGCGAATTGCATGATACGGAAGGTGGTTTTTTATCAGCGCTGGATGCCGACAGCGAAAAAGTGGAAGGCAAGTTTTATGTCTGGACCAGCGAAGAATTTAGTACCGTATTAGCAGAAGATGCTCCACTTTTACGAAAGTATTTTCAGATTGATCAGGAAGCTTTATGGGAAGATGGTAACAATGTGCTTGTTCGTCCGGAAGAAGATGCAGTTTTTGCCTCTCAAAACGGCCTTGATTTGGAAGTTTGGATGCAAAAACTGGCTGATAGCAGAAAAAAGCTTTTTGACTTTCGCGAACAACGTATTCGTCCAGCAACGGACGACAAACGCCTGCTTTCGTGGAATGCCTTGATGATAAAAGCCCTGGCCAGAGCAGCCGTGGTTTTTGAGCGCAACGACTGGTTGCAAACTGCTATCAAAGCCAATGATTTTATTCAGCAAAACATGCGTACTACCGAGGGTGGATACTACCGCAGCTGGAAGGATGGAAAAGCAAAAATAGATGGATTTCTGGATGATTATGCCTTCCTGGTTCAGGCATTGTTACAGCTGTATTATGCTACGGCTGAAGTACGTTTTGCCTTGGAAGCAGAAGCAATTTTGAGTTTTGTATTCAAATCGTTTTATGATGAATCACAGCAAAGTTTTGCCTACACCTCATCAAAAAGTCGAAAGCTTGCTGTTACTACTTTCGAAAATCATGATAATGTGATTCCTTCGTCTAATGCAGCCATGGTGCAGCTTTTGATCAGTCTGGGTTTGATATTCGAAAAGCAGGATTACCTTCATTTAGCCGAGCAGATGCTCCATCAGCAACTTGACGCCATGCAGCAATTTCCCACAGCTCACAGTCATTGGCTGCAGGCTTTGATGCGGCTTGAACAACAAACCCTGATTGTAGTAAAAGGAACTGAAAGTTTGTCTTCATCGCTTATGCTGCAGCAAAAACTTTCATCATCCATTCCTGTGCTTGCTTCATTGGAAATAGGAATACCGGTGGTTGATGACAAACCAGCCAAGGCCGAACGCACAAGCTTTTATCTCTGCGACAGGCACGGATGCAGGCCGGCAATTGCTGCTGTTGATGAGTTATTGCATGAATTGAATGATCAGAATTAAAGGATATTCAAACGATTGGCATCTTGTTTTAAAAACACAAAAAACATAATTGAAAAAGCCCAAAGACTTGATCCGCCATAACTTATAAATGGCAACGGGATGCCAATCACAGGTACCAAACCGATCGTCATGCCGATGTTGATGGCAAAATGAAAAAACAAAACCGAGGCAATGCCATAGCCATAAATACGGCTGAATGCAGATCGTTGTCGCTCGGCTAATATTATCAAGCGCGAAAGCAATAGCAGATAGAGTAAAATCACTGCTGTAGTGCCAATAAATCCCCATTCTTCGCCTACGGTACAAAAGATAAAATCAGTGCTTTGCTCTGGCACAAAATTATACTTGGTTTGCGTGCCCTGCAGAAATCCCTTACCCGTAAACCCACCCGAACCGATGGCAATTTTTGATTGATTTAGGTTATAGCCAGCACCCATCAGGTCTTTCTCCAAACCCAGCAACACATTGATACGCGTACGCTGATGCGGTTCAAGGATTTTTTCGAAGGCGTAATCAACACTAAAAACGAAGGCAACTCCAACAACAAGTATAGCCAGCATTTTGGTGATATTAGACCGGTTTCTCCTGATCATCAGTAAAGAAATGCCAAATAAAACTGCCAGACCACCAATCACATACCATTGTCCGAAGTAAAGTGTTAGCACAAACAAAAAGGCTGCAATTCCACCGATTACCATAAGCGCTCCCGACATGCCTTCGCGGTACAGAACCAAAATAAACACCGTAAACACAAGTGCTGAACCCGTATCGTACTGGGCCAGAATTAATACTGCTGGCAACCCTATGATAGCAAAAGCCGTGAGTCTGGTTTTCCAAAGACTGAGATCGCGATTAAGTTTTCCAAGATAAGAGGCAAGTGCAAGGGCTGTTGCAAATTTGGCAAACTCAGCCGGCTGAATGGCAAAGCCACCAATTTGAAACCAGGATTTTGACCCTGCAATGGTTGATCCAAAAAGTAAAACTCCTACAAGCATCAACATCACAAAGGTGTAAATGGGGTAGGCAAACACATTAAAAAATTTGGCGTCAATCATTAAAATCACTGCACCCAGAAACAGCGACAAGATAATCCAAAGCAGTTGTTTTCCATACCGTTGCGACATATCAAAAATACTGCTGTGATTTTCATCGTACACAGCCGAATAGATCATCACCCAGCCCAAAAGCATCAGAATAAGATATAGAGACAGGCTCAGCCAGTCGATCGAACTTACGCGGCTTTCTCTGATCATGGTGTTTTTTTATTAGGGCTTGTTTCCATCATTCTTTTTTCAAGTGCCGGGCGATTTGATTTTCCTTTGAGGTAGCGCTCAATCATCAGCGTGGCAATTGGAGCAGCCCAGGTGGATCCATATCCCGCGTTTTCCACAACGACCGCCAAAGCGATCCTTGGATTGTCGTATGGTGCAAAAGCAATAAACATGGAATGGTCATCACCATGCGGATTTTGCACTGTTCCGGTTTTCCCTCCGGCCTGTATGCTGTCGATTTTGTAGTAACGGGCAGTTCCGTGATCTCCCTCAAAAACATCGAGCATAGATTGTTTTACGATCTCGAAATGTTCTGACGAAACGCCTGTTTCAATTTTCTGTTTATAGGTTTCCGGCAGATTTGTATCGCCAACGATCGATTTGAGCAAGTGTGGTTTATAATAAAATCCTTTATTACCGATAATAACAGCCAGATTTGCCAGTTGAAGCGGCGTGACCAAAATTTCGCCCTGCCCGATGCTTAGCGAGCGCACAGTGAGTGCATTCCAGCTGCCACGATAAAGCTTATCAAAATAAGCACTTGATGGGATATTGCCAGTTAGCTCAAACGGAATATCGGTATCGAAGGCCACACCCAGGCCAAACTTATGCATGGTTTCGAACCAGTAATCGTAAGCGTCTTTGTGATCTTTAAATTTTGAGCTGTAGAGTGTGTTTCGAAAAGTATTCCAAAAATAAGGATTACAACTGTTTTCCATGGCTTCGAGCAAGGCAAGCGGACTTTTGTGGTTGTGTGTGCATTTGATAGGTCTGCTTAACTTTCCCTGACAGGTAAATTCGGTGTGTTCGTTGATTGCGCCAATATTGAGCGCAGTTAGTGCGTTGATCATTTTGAAAGTTGATCCTGGTGGATAGCTGCCACTTATAGCTCTGTTGATGAGTGGTTTGAGGCTGTCCTGCTGAAGTGCCTTATAATTTTGCCCTCTGACCCTGCCAACCAAAAGATTGGGATCAAATGAAGGACTGGTAATCAGTGATAAGATTTCACCACTCGAAGGTTCGATAGCTACGATGCTACCCGTTTTACCGTTCATCAGTGCTTCGCCATACGCCTGTAAGTCGGCATCCAGTCCAAGCACCAGATCTTTTCCTGCTATCGGAAGGGTATCGTATCGCCCATCCTGAAAACTGCCTTTCTCACGGTTATACACATCCACCATCACAATTTTGAGGCCTTTGCTCCCACGCAACTCTTTTTCATAAAACCGCTCGATGCCTGATTTGCCGATATAATCTCCGGAGGCATAATAGGAATCACGATCAATATTACGCTGGTCCACCTCGCCCACATCACCCAGCACGTGCGCTGCAATGGGTTGAGGATAATGTCGCAAAGTTCTGGCCTGAAAATAAAATCCCGGAAAATGATAGAGTTTTTCTGCAATATAGCCATAATCTTCTTTGCTAATCTGCTCCAGAAAAACAGAAGGACGATAGCGTGAATAATTACGGGCTTTGCTTAAACGGGCATTGAAATCTGATTTTTCTATGGCAAGTAACTGGCAAAACTCGTTGGTGTCAAAAGCTTTCACCTGTTGCGGAATAACCAGCAAATCAAAAGCCGCTTCATTATAAACTAGTAAGTTGCCTTTGCGGTCTAAAATTTTACCGCGTGCCGGATATTGGGTTATATAGCGCAAAACGTTGTTTTGGGAGGAGAGTTTATAGGAATGATCAACAACCTGCAAAAAAAACAGCTTGATAATAAAAATCAAGGCTATCGTACTAAAAATAAACAATATAACAGCCTTGCGGCCCGATAAGTTTCTTTTGATCATTGTTGCAGCTTTCCACTGCAAAAATAAGCATTCCGCTGTGAGGTGAAATTTAAATATCCGTTGCCGTTGAAAAGGAAAATTGAAATAAAATGCCGGAAAAAGAATTCTATGCTTTAAAACACCTTTTCGTCAGTTAGGTTGCCATTTTCGTCCCACATATACCAGGTACCAGATTTTTGGCCGTTATTGTAGGTCATTTCGTAGCGAAGTGTTCCTTTGTCGTCCCAGATAAACCATTTGCCATGCTTTTGATCATTTTGGTAATTGGCCTCGGCAGTTTTGATTTCTGACGCATTGTATTTGGTCCAGGTTCCATGTTTTTTGCCATTTCTCCAGGCTCTTTCTTCACGAATTTTTCCGTTTTCAAAGTACCAAACCGACATGCCGTCTTCAACGCCCATTACAAAATTCCGTTCCGATTCCAGTTGCCCTGAAGCATAATAGGTGGAGTGTTTTCCCGTAAACACCTTACCATTTTTATAATACACATCTTGTTTATTTTCCAGATTTTGGGCAAAGATTCCGCTTATCGAAATCAGAAAAACAGCCAGTAAGGCAATCCATTGGGGTTTTGTCTTTTGCATAGCTTTCGTATTCTCAATCATTTTCTGTTTATCATAATCAAAGTTACTACATTTTTGGCCTTTAGCATTCTATAAAGATTAAGTTAAAATCATTCCAAACAAAGTGAAGATGAGCAAAATAAAAAAGACAAACCGATTTCAACAGTTTGTCTTTGAAATATGAACACTTTTTAGAATTTAATTTCCTTCAGGATTCAGCTTGATTTCAACGCTGTTGGCGTGTGTATCAAGACTAAGTTTTGAAATCAGGACTTCTTTGTAAGAGATGTAATTCACTTTTACGTTGTATTCGCCCTGCTGCATATTTTCGATGGTGAAATGACCTTCCAAGTCAGTGTAGGCTTTGGTGTCAGTATTTTCAATTTCTACCACTGCACCAACCAGTGCTTCACCGGTTTCCGCATCTAACACAGTGCCGGTCATCATTACAGCAGCTGCAGGAGTTTCTTTGGCTACAGTTGCACCATCTTTACTGTTTGAAGCCACCAATGTGATGCTGCCTAAGGCAAGAACCACTACAAGAATCAGGTATTTTTTCATGATATTCATTTGCTTTTTAATGTGCAGCAAAGATAGTATCAGGCTGTGGCTGACTGTGTTAATTTAAGATTAACTTTGATTTAGCAATGGGTTAACTTAACGTTAAGACATCAGTGGGCAAGCAGTTGTTAAAAATCCAAAATGATAGGTGGTGTGCTTACAACATTACTTTTGTTGAGTGCACGATCGATAAGCTGCACTTCAAACTTGATGGTATCGTAATCAGAAAGTGGATTATTGATAAATACTTCATCTTCGATAACCCCTTTAATAGCTTCTGTTTGATTTTTTGGAATAAGCGGAGGGATGCGTGCATTAAAGGTGGAAGAATCAGGATTCACTTCAACAAATTCGCCCTGCTGTTGCTCATAATAGCGGATGATAAAGTTGTAGTAATACTCACCTGATTTTTGGTATGGAAATGATGTATCGCCCTGATCCAAGCCGATATCGCCGTCTCCATCGGTGTAGCCTATTCGCAGCAAGCCTGTATTTATTTCGCCTGTCTGGCTGTCCTGCAAAAACACAAAGCCCTCAAAAGTAATCACCGGTTCAAGGGGATATTCTTCTTCTTTGCGGCAGCCAATGATCAGGATCAATCCGAAGAGGATAAACAGAATAAAGCGTAATTTTGTCATGTATTTTTCGCTTGATAGGCGGGATAAAAATACAACAATCTTGCCGTTTATGAAGTTAGGTGCTGCTTTTGTTCAGGATATTTTTAAGTTGAAAACGGCTCGGGATTTTGAATCTCTTGCCCTGGAGTTGTTTCGCTATCAATACCATAATATTCTGGTTTATAAGCAATTTTGCGACTTTTTAGGTCGCGAACCCGAAAAAATCAATTCCTGGAAAGACATTCCTTTTATGCCGGTTGATTTTTTTCATTCGCACCGCATCAGTGATCAGAAAAACAGGGCTGAACTTATTTTTTCGAGCTCAGGGACCACGGGTTCAGCCACCAGCTATCACGAAGTTCCCTTTCCGGCAATTTACGAAACTAGCTTTAGCAAAGGCTTTCAGCAATTTTATGGTGATATCAAATCCTATTGCATCCTGGCTTTACTGCCTTCTTACCTCGAACGGAAGGGCTCGTCGCTGGTTTATATGGCCGACAGGCTGATAAAAGACTCAGCGCATCCATTAAGCGGGTTTTATTTAAATGAACTGGAAAAGCTGCATCAGCAACTTCAGGTTTTGAAAAGAGAAAAACAAAAGACGATTCTATTGGGTGTAACTTATGCCTTGCTTGATCTGGCAGCGCAGTTTCCAATTGATTTTCCTGAGCTTATCGTTATGGAAACGGGCGGCATGAAAGGTCGTCGAAAAGAGATGATCAGGGAGGAGGTTCATGATCAGCTGAAAAATGCATTTCAGCTGCCTTCGGTTCATTCTGAATACGGCATGACGGAACTTTTGTCGCAGGCCTATTCCAGTGGTGACGGGTTATACAGTTGTCCGCCCTGGATGCGGGTTTTGATCCGGGAAACAAACGATCCGCTGAGTTTGGTTGACGAAGGCGTGAGCGGTGGCATCAATGTGGTTGATCTGGCCAATGTGCACAGTTGTGCTTTTGTTGCCATTCAAGATATTGGCCGTTTGCACGATGAAAACCGCTTTGAAGTGTTGGGTCGTTTCGATCAGGCGCAAATCAGGGGCTGTAATTTGATGGTCGTTTAAAAAAGACTTTGCTGCTCAGGAAACTTCCAGGGTTTCAGGAGCGTTTCATCATTATTGCGCACATCATTCACCCGGGTGGAAACAGGAGTGAAACCTAAATCCTCATCCGAAATCACCTCAAAAAGCTGCTTCCTTTTTTCTTCCGAATCAGCCGAAAGCCAGTCGCGTTCTTTGTTTTGGGAAAGCATTACAGGCATACGGTGATGTATTGCCGACATCTGTTCGGTTGCTGCCTTGGTGATAATACAAAAACTGTTTAGAATCTCATCATTTGCAGTTTGGTAGCTTTCCCAGATACCTGCAAAGACGAATAATGGGTTGTTCTTTAAAAAGATGTGAAATGCTTGTTTTGGGCCTTTGGTTTGCCATTCATAAAATCCATTTGCCGGAATCAGACAGCGACGCTGTTGAGCAGCTTGTTTAAAGCTGGCTTTTTTTTCAAGGCTCTCGCTTCGGCTGTTGATTTGCGGCTTGATGTCAGCGCGATTTACGGCCCAGGCAGGCGTAAATCCCCAGAAAAACCACTGGAGCATGTTGGGATTTTCATTGGTGATCACAGGCAAATATTGTCCTGGGGCGCAATTATAAGAAGGTTTGTATTTTTCGTCGAACACCTCTACATTAAAGCGTTCGCTGATGGTTTTTCCCTTTACCGAAAGCTGAAATCGTCCGCACATAAGCTATTATTTGAGGTTGAATCTTTTTAGTCCCATGGCGATTATTTCGGCATGATCAAAGGCTAAATCCGGGAGATTATTCACGGCAAACCATTGGGCATCGCCGGCATCATCATCAGCTTTAGGGGTGAGAAGTTTTGGGACAAATCCGGTAAAAACCACAGCAATATTTCGTCCTCTTGGATCGCGACCCGGCTTCCCAAAAGTGTGCATTTGTTCCAGATGGCTAAGCTGTAATCCCGTTTCCTCCTGCAGCTCGCGCAAGGCGGCTGCTTCCAGGCTTTCATCCATATCCACAAAACCGCCGGGCAAGGCCCACATCTGCTGAAAAGGCGGATTATTGCGCTGGATGAGCAACACCTGAGCCGGCTCATTCAGGCTGTTGAATATCAGACAATCCACTGTTACCATAGGACGTGGATACTCATAGGTGTATGACATAAGTGCTTTTTGTGCGAAGATACAAAATCAGTAAAGAATTGAATTCTTCTGCATGCCATTTGAATAAACGTTATTAAATGATAAAAGTCCTGCATCAAATGATACAGGACTCTATCTGAGTTCAACCAACACAAAATTACATGTAGTATGAGAAAAAGAACGACGGGGAGCGGGCACTCCCTTTCATGACTAATAAATATCATGAAGCGTGCCATGAATTGTAAATAACAATAAAACAATATGTTATTGACTAATTGGATGAAAACAGCAAGACAGGAAATTGTACGCTGGCAAACAAAAATTGTACGCAAGCGAACAATCGGACATCAGGCAGGCTTACCTTCGAGAACGATGACCAGCTCGCCTTTTACACCTGCGTTTTCGAAATGTATTATAAGCTCGGCGAGTGTTCCACGCAGGGTTTCTTCATAAATTTTTGTGAGTTCGCGCGACACACTTACTTTGCGATCTGATCCGGCAATTTCGGCCAGCTGCTGCAGGGTTTTGATCAGGCGATGAGGCGATTCATAAAGGATTGAGGTGTATTTGTTCTCACAGATTTCGTTCAAACGGGTTTGCCGGCCTTTTTTGTGGGGTAAGAATCCCTCAAAAACAAAACGATCAGCAGGCAAACCAGAATTAACAAGTGCAGGGACAAAAGCTGTAGCGCCCGGAAGACATTCCACTTCAACATCATGTTGCACACAAGCCCGCACAAGCAGAAAGCCAGGATCGGAAATTGCCGGAGTTCCGGCGTCAGTGACCAAGCCCATGCGCTCTCCGGCGAGCAGTCGCTCGATTAGCCTGTCTGTTTGCTGATGCTCGTTGTGCTGATGAAAAGCCATCATGGGTTTGGAAATTCCAAGATGCTTGAGCAAAATGCCTGTTTTGCGTGTATTTTCTGCCAAAACTACATCTATTTCTTCCTTTAAAGTTCTAATAGCACGCAAGGTGATATCTTCCAGATTACCAATGGGCGTAGGAATGAGAAATAGTTTTGACATAGGTGCTGGTTTTTATTGATTTGGGTCTTTACTGATAATCCTATCAAAGGTTTCGGGATCTTGTCGGCTATCCCATATGGTCATTATTTCAATTCGGCTTTTTGTTTCTCTGTAAATGAAGTCATTAGTGCCCACTAATGTCTTCATGAACCAAATAATTACCTTGTTTTATTTGCTCAATGGCTTTATGAATGGCTTCTTATGAGCAGTACTTAAGCGGTATATTTCATTTTCGCCAGTGGTAGCATCCATCAATTTCATTAAATCATTCAAAAGCTCTTCATCTTCCAGTTTGCTTATTCTGTCAATAACCTTATGTTGCAATTCTTTTGTAGTCATCATCCAAATTTTTAACAAAATTACAATATAAATATCTCTTTTTCAAGTCGAAAGCAAAGCATGATTTATTCTTTAATTTTCGGATATTTCTTTTCATCTGGCTTTGTGCCTTCCTGTTTCTCAAACCATTTTTCCATTTTTGCCGCTCCGCTGTTGATGGAACTGTAGAAGCTGAGCACTGTTGAGGCGATCACAATTACAATACTAAAAATGATCAAAAATGTTTCCATAAGTTAGCGGTCAAATAAGGAACTTGAAGCTGCTTCCACAAAATCGGTTACTATTCCAAAAAGTGATTCGTAAGCTGTAAAAGGCAGCTTATCAGGAGTATCGGTAATAGTGTGGTATTCTCTGTTTTCTTGGCCACGTGTGAAGAGGAAAAATGCCGGAACACCTTTTTTGTAAAAAGGACAATGGTCGCTGTTGCACGATTCTCCGCCCAGGCGGATGTCGGGGAAATAGCTTTTTTGTGTGTTAAATTGCTCCATGAGCGCGGCATACTCAGGCAATACTTTTCCGTTTACCACCGACAAGCCTTCACTTCCGGTGCCAACCATATCAAAATTAATCACAAAACGGGTTTTGTTTAAATCAAAAGGTGGATTTTCGGCCAGGTAAGACGAGCCCAGCAAGCCGGCTTCTTCTCCCGAAACAAGAGCGAAAATCATGGTGTAGCGGGCTTTTTCGGGATTGGCAGCGTAGTAACGAGCCAGATCCATCACAGCTGCCGTGCCACTGGCATTGTCGCTTGCTCCGAGATAAACCGTTTTTTTGCCCATGCGCCCAAGGTGATCATAGTGGGCTACAAATACAAAAAAACTATCGGCTTGCACACTGCCCGGAACATAAGCAATGAGGTTTTGTGTTTGATAGTTTGGCACAAATACCGCTTCTGCATCAACAGTAATGGTTGTGGCATCTGCTGGCAAAGCAGCTGCTTTTATTTTCAAGTGCAGTTTGTTTTCGGGGTTTCCGGCACCGGAAACATGCCACCACATGGCTTTTTCGACAGTTTGAACCAGAGCCGGAACACCCGGAATGCCACGCCGGTAAGCATTTGTTACGCCTTCAGGTATTACAAGCATTTTTCCGTCAAGTTGATTGGTATCCACAAAAGCATAAATGGAAGCAATTTGCGTGATGGTATCCGGTAGTCGAATCAGCTCATAGTTCTGGCTAACACTGTTTGTCATGGGATTGATCACAACTTCGAAGCCAGGCATTAGTTTCTTGCCATTGATTTTTACGTCAACTTTTCCCGGAAAAGTATTGATGGGAAAACTGTAAGATTGAAAATAACTCTCACCATAATGTTGCAAACCTGCTCTCTCAAATTCTTTTGCCAGCAGTTTTGCTGCTTTCAGATCACCCTGTTTTACATAGCCACGGCCATGCATGGCAGGCGAAGCCAGCTTTTTCACCAGTTTTTTCACATACACTTTATCCTGGCTGAATGCAGCAGAACTTAAAAGTAGCAGGCTCATCAACAACTTAAAAATCAATTTACAAGGCATGATCTTCCGGATTTACGTTAAACTTACGTTCGAGTAGTTGAACCAGCTTTTTCCAGGAAGGAAGCTTGCTGTCCCATTGTTTTTCCACCTTTAGTTCGATCAGGTAGGTGCTGGCACCACTAAAGCTCTTAAACTCGTTGAGCTCGTCCAGCATCTTGTTATATGCCTCCAGGCTACCGGAGAACAATTCGTTGATCAACAAAAACTTATCGTTGATACCAATGGCAGCGCGAAGATCTTGTATGGGCTGGCGTTCCATTTTAGCGCCTATGCTGGAATCTTCCTTGTTTTGAAGGTGATCGGCCACGCTGGGCGGTGTTTCCTGGCTGAAAAGTTCCAGTGGTGTGGGTTTGGGCTGTGTTGCATCAACAACAGTTCGCTTTGGTGTTTGCGGTTTTTCGGCTGGTTTTTCTTTCTCAGCAACTGCTTTTGGATCAGGTGTTTCTGTTTCTGTCAGGTCTGCTTGTGGCTTTTCTTCTGGTGTAGCAGCAAAAGTAACTTCCGGTTTCAAAGGCTCTGTTTTCTCTTCCTGTTGCACTGATGGCTCAGGCTCTTCATGCTGAGGCTTAATCGGCTCGGGGGCAGGATCTTCTTTTTTTACCAACACCTTTGGCTCAAAATTCTTTTGATCGGCTTCGGCGGGATGTGGCTGTTGAATAGGAACAGCTTTTTGCTCATCCTCATCAGCCATGATGAAAAGCCATTCATAAAGTTCCTGTGTTTGCCTGATCAGCAAATCGCGATCGAGGCGATGCAGGGGGCGTTGTGCTTGTTGAAGCTGTTCTGTTTGATGCAGCATCTGCCTGAGCAGTTGATGGATAGCATTAATTTGTTTGTGATGTGAGTGATGCATCTGTTTATTCATGGGATAAATTGATATTTTTGCAGAAATAAAGGCCTAAAATTACAAAGAACCCAACAAAGGCGGCATGTTTCTCGAAAAAGATACCAACAGCAAAACACGCAGCGGATGGATTGAAGTGATCTGCGGCTCAATGTTTTCGGGCAAAACGGAAGAATTGATCCGCAGACTGAACCGCGCACGCATTGCCAAACAACGTGTTGAAATTTTTAAACCGCATATTGACAAACGCTATAGCGAGGAAGATGTTGTATCGCACGACAGTAAGGCCATACAGTCCATTCCTGTCGAAAGTGCTTCGCAAATCCTGTTTTATGCCAATGATATGGAAGTGATCGGCATCGACGAGGCCCAGTTTTTTGATGATGAACTGGCATCCGTCTGCGATCAGCTGGCTAATAGCGGTGTTCGGGTGATTATTGCCGGACTGGATATGGATTTTCAGGGGAAGCCTTTTGGGCCGCTGCCTGCTCTGATGGCCACTGCCGAATACGTTACCAAAGTACATGCCATCTGTATGCGGTGTGGCAACCTGGCTAATTATTCACATCGCATCATTGCCAACGAAAAACTGGTGATGCTGGGCGAAACAGAAAGCTACGAACCGCTTTGCCGTAAATGTTTTAACGAAGCACGGAAACAAAAAGGCTGAGCTGCAGCAGGCTTTTTGTATTTTTGCAGCCTTTAGCAAATGATTAATCTTAAAGTTTAAATACCATGAAACATCTTTTTGTTGTTTTTGCCCTGCTTTTTGCAATGAGCCTGAATGCTCAGAAACCTGAAACACTGGTGCTGATCAAAACACCTATGGGCGATATTACTGCCAAGCTTTATAACGATACGCCAAAGCATCGCGATAATTTTATCAAGCTCGTGAATGAAGGCTGG
>Ga0334901_1000580_pt1 | contig 48935 bp, 52 predicted proteins | sample GraSluR3_MG_3_FD_207216 | JGI IMG/M metagenome (GOLD analysis project Ga0334901, IMG submission 207216) | Sludge microbial communities from methane-producing bioreactor in Wageningen University, Netherlands - Granular Sludge_15_08-R3 | ecosystem: Engineered > Bioreactor > Anaerobic >...
CTTCGCTCATACGCGACTCGCTGGAATGACAGAGGGATTGCCAGCCACTAGAGTAATAAAAAATACTAATTCTGGATTACCACTTTCGCTGGGATGACAGGAATAATTCTATTATAGCAAAAAAAAAATTAAGGGCAAAACTATTTTTTTAATATTATATAATAATTAAACTCATCCTCTAAAAAATTTTCTACTTTAAATTTTGATTTTTCAAAAATATTTTCAAATCCTTTTTTAGAAAAAGCATGATAATATCTTGGTTTAATTCCGTTTTTTTTCTTACCCCAATTAAAAACCAAATCTCCCCAATCTAAAAACCTAAAATAAAGAAAATTATTTAAAAAAGATTTTAAAGCTAAACAAAAAAAGTTTTTTTTCTGTCTTAATTTCCAAACACTAATAACTAAAACAGAGTCATCTTTCATTTTGTCATAAACTTGATTTAAAAAATTTAATCTCAAGTTATTACCCGGGATATGATGAAAGACGGCCCAAGAAAAAACAAAATCAAAATTATTTTCTTTCAATTTATCCAACTTTAAAACATCTAAAACCTGAAATTTATCACCATATTTTTCTCTAGCAAATTTAATTAAGTTTTTGCTATTATCTACACCCAAATAATTTTTATCATTACCTAAAACATCCAAAAAACGCCCATTGCCACAGCCCAAGTCCAAAACTTTGTCTTCTGTTTTAATGTTTAAAGATTCAACAATTTCTAAAACCATTGGCTTCATTGGTTTTTTTCTAGTTTCATTAAAACTCTCAGCTATATCCTCGTAGTTGCTATTAACTAAATTCAATAAATATTTTTCGGCTTTTTTATTCATCTTAAAAAATTAAATTAAATATTCTTTTTTTCTAAAACTTCGCAAACCATCTTCAAAACTGTTCTCATCCTCTTTTACTCCTCTTAAACACTGATCACAATGTCCACAGTTCTTAGAATAATTTTCTCCAAAATATTTTAAAATATACTTTTGACGACAACCTGAATAATAGGCATAATTTTCCATTTCGTTAAGCTTATTTTCGGCTCTTTCTAGTTTTTCAGATAAAGCTTTAAAATCTAGTTTTAAATCATCAGAAGAAACTCTTTTTAAAATTCTTATTTCTGTTCCCCTAAATGGTGGCTTATATTCTAGTAAATCTTTTTTGGCTAACCTTTTTATCATTCTTAGAATTGAATCTTTTTTAACATTTATTAAAGAGGCCACATCTTCCAAATTAAAATCCCAACCACTCTCCAATTCATCTTTAAAACGATCATAAATTTTGTTGAGTGCCTCTATTTGAACTTTAGACCTTGAACTTAAACCAGATAAAAGGGAAGCAAAATCAACTTTAGATTTTAAAAAAGCTCCTCCGTTTTTATCATTAGGGCGAGAAAGATATCCCTCTTTTTCTAAGATTTTTAAAGCTGTTCCAATTGCCATTTCCGGAACGTTGGCCGATAACTCTTTAGCCAACTCTGAGTAAGTTATTAATATTGAACCCTTAATAGCATCGCTTTCTTTATCCAAAAGAGTTTCATAAACTTTAACAATTAATTCTGGCTCCGGATTATCTCCTTTTATAAAAAACTCTCTTAAATACCTATCACTAGGAGAATATAAAAGCAAACAAAAACTAGGCATCCCGTCACGACCAGCCCTACCAGCCTCTTGATAATAAGCTTCTATAGTGCCGGGCATATCATGATGAATAACAAATCTAATGTCAGACTTATTAATTCCCATTCCAAAAGCATTAGTAGCCACAACTACTTGAGCCTTGCCAGACATAAAATTATTTTGCACCCAATCTCGACTTTCACTATCCATGCCAGCATGATAAGCCACCGCCTCAATACCATTTTCTAAAAGCCTTTCAACAATTTCATCGGCTTTATTTCTAGTGCCTACATAAACTATACCAGAACCACCACCAGAGCCAGAAATAGCATCTAAAATAAAATCCACTTTACGATTAGTACTAGAATGGATCACTCCAAATTGAATATTTTCTCGAGCAAACCCAGTAACTATTACATCCGGATTTTTTAAGTTTAGTTGTTTAATAATATCATTTCGAACCTCCGGAGTAGCTGTGGCCGTAAGAGCAACAACAGTTGGCTTCTTTAATATTTCAATTGCTGTTTTTAATTTTAAATAACTAGGACGGAAGTCGTGTCCCCAGGAACTAATACAATGAGCTTCATCAATAGCGAAAAGAGAAATCTTTAAATCTTTTAAAGACTCTAAAAAAGAAATACTATAAAATCTTTCTGGAGCAACATAAACAAGCTTGTAAAAACCATTACTAACCTCCTCTAGTCTTTTATTTGTTTCTGACAAAGAGATAGAAGAGTTAATAAAGGTAGCTGGAATTCCCAGTCTTGCTAAAGAATCAACTTGATCCTTCATTAAAGCAATAAGCGGAGAAACAACAATTGTTATCCCATCTAAAACCAAGGCTGGCAATTGAAAAATCAAAGACTTGCCACCACCAGTTGGCATTATAACCACTGAATCTTTTTTATTTAAAATATTATTTATTGCTTGCTCCTGACCCAAACGAAAAGAATCAAAATTATAATATTTTTTTAAAAAACCTTTTATTTCTTCCTTTTTTTTATTTATATTTTCCATTATTTATTTTTAATATTTCTCAAACTGTAAACAATGAGCGTGTTTTTTAAAACACAAGCAACGGTCATCGGACCAATACCGCCCGGAACTGGAGTAATATTAATATTCATTTTTTTAACATCATCAAAATCAACATCACCAAAAACCTTTTCACCCTCTTTAGTTATTCCAATATCAATCACTGTCATTCCTTCAAATAAAAAATCTTTTTTAATAAATTTTGGCTTACCAACAGCAGTAATCAAAATATCACATTTTCTAACACTTTCTATTATTTTATCATCAGGGTCTAAAGAATCCTTCATGCAATAAGATTCTAAAAAAATATCTTCTTTTTCCAAAAAATATTTTACCTCATCTTTAAATATATCTGAATTATAAAACAAAAAGGCTTTTTTATTTTTAAAATCTTTTTTAAGACTAAGTAAACTTTCTTTAATAGCCAATATAACTGGTGATAAAACTTCTTGTGGTCTATCAAAACAAAATCCATCCACATCTTTAATCGGATTTATTTTTTTTAAGATTTTCTCAGTATTAAATTTTTTAGGAAGTGGTAATTGAACAAGTATTCCATCAATACTATCATCACTATTTAAAAATTCAATTGTTTTTATAAATTCTTCTTCGCTATCATTTTCTCTAATTAAATACAAGCTAGTATCAACACCAACTTCTTTAGCTGATTTTTCTTTGAGTGCCACATATAAAGCTGAATCGCTCCTATCTCCAGCTAAAATAATAGCTAGGCTTGGCCTCCTTTTTCCTGCTTTAATTAAAGAAAAAACTTCTTTAGCTGTTTTAGTCTTTATTTCTTCAGCAATTTTTTTACCATCAATAATATTCATTTTTTTATAATTAACAAAATAAACAATAGCCTCAAAGAAGCTTATTTGTGACTTTATTTTAAATTAAAAACACTTTACTGTCAAAAACCCGCTAAAAGCGGGTTTTGTTCGAATAGTTTTTGTTTTATAAGAATTATTTTCTATATATTGGGAAGTTTATGCAAAGACTTTTTACTTTGTCTTTAATTTCACTTAAAACAACTTCGTCGTCTTTGTTTTGTAAAACCATATCTATCAAATCAGTCAATTCTAAAATTTCTTTTTCTTTAAAACCACGAGTGGTTACAGCTGGTGTTCCAATTCTTATTCCCGATGGTTTCATTGGTGGAGCTGGGTCGTTGGGTATTGTAGAACGAGAAACAGAAATTCCAGCTTTTTCTAAAGCTCGTTCTGCTTCTAAACCAGAAATATTTTTATTTCTTAAATCTACAACCATTAAATGATTATTTGTTCCGCCAGAAACTATGTTATAGCCTAATTCAATAAATTTATTAGCCATGGTTTGAGAATTTTTTATGACTTGCTGAGAATAAATTTTGAATTCTGGTTCAAGAGCTTCTTTAAAAGCAACTGCTTTGGCGGCTGTTATATGATCATGAGGACCACCTTGCATGCCTGGGAAAACTGCTCTATCAACTTGTTTGGCAAATTGTTCTTTACATAAAATAAAAGCACCACGTGGACCGCGAAGTGTTTTGTGAGTCGTACTTGATATTACGTCAAAATAAGGAACTGGGCTGTTTAAACATCCTCCAGCAATAAGTCCGGCAATATGAGCAATATCAGCAAAGGTATAAGCACCCACTTCATCAGCAATTTCTTTAAATTTTTTCCAATCCAAATCACGAGAATAAGCACTAAAGCCAGCAACTATCATTTTTGGTTTTTCTTTTAAGGCCACCTCTCGCACTTTTTCCATGTCTATTATGCCATTTTCAGCTACTTCGTATTGAACAAAATTATATAATCTTCCAGAAAAATTAACGCTATGACCATGAGATAAATGTCCTCCATGATCTAATTTTAAGCCTAAAACTTTATCGCCTGGCTCCAAAAAAGCCATATAAACAGCGGCATTAGCTGGTGAACCAGATAAAACTTGAACATTAGCATGTTCAGCCCCAAATAATTTTTTTAATCTTTCAATAGCTACAGTTTCTACTTCATCAACCACAGAATTACCTCCATAATATCTTTTATTTGGATAGCCCTCACTATATTTATTATTTAAAGAAGAAGCCATAGCCTCTAAAACAGCTTGAGAGGCATAATTTTCAGAAGCAATTAATTCCAACTCATCTTCTTGTCTATTAGTTTCTTTGTTAATTAAATCAAGAATTTCTTGATCAATATTTTTTAAATTTTCAAAACTTGGCATATTTAAAATTAAATTATAAATTAATTAAACTCTATAATCACAAACCGTAAGCTATATGTGGTAAAGCCATTTTAGCATATTTTATATTTTTATAAAATTTGATGATCCAAAAAAATAATGCTAAAATTATTTATATACAATTAAAAAATAAATTATGAAAATATTAGAATTTCCCGAATTAAGACAAACTTACAATTACGATTGTGGTGCTAGTGCTCTGCAATCAACCCTTATATATTATGGAATAGAAATAAGAGAGGACTCTGTTATGAAAATGGCCAAAACCACCGAGGAGGGAACTGAAATAAAGAATATAATCAAAGTGGCTAAAAAATATGGACTAAAAGCAGACTCAAGACAAATGACTATAAAAGATTTAAAAAAATTTATAGACAAAAAAGCACCAATAATAATACCCCTTCAGGCTTGAACAAATAATAAAAATATAAAATGGGAAGATGCTTGGGAGGATGGACATTATGTAGTGCTAATTGGATACGATGATAAAAAACTTATATTTGAAGATCCATCAGCCTTTATAAGAACCTATTTAACTTTTAAAGAATTTTTGAAAAGATGGCACGACTTAGATGTTGATGGAAAAAAATATATTAATCACGGAATAGCTATCTTTAGAAAAAAACCAAAATTTAAAAGCAAAGAGATAATAAAGATGGGATAAGCTAAATTTTTTTAACCATATAAGTATTTCTTAATTTATAACCTAGCTTTCTGTAATACCCCCTTACACCAACACCAGAAATAACAGCCAATTCTTTGGCTTTATTTTTTTTAGCAATTTTTTCAGCCTCAGCTACCAATTTTTTACCCAAACCACTATGTTGAATTTTTTTATCATTACCTATTGGCACTAACTGTCCATAAACATGAAGCTCTCTAATTATAGCTGAAATAACATTGCTATTTTTATCAATTCTTAAACGACAAAATCCATATAAAATTTTTTTGTCTCTACTATCAAAACTAATAAAACATTCATCACCATTCGAAGATTTATATTCTAATATATTTAAATTCAAATCATTTTTTTCTATTATTTTATTTTTAGCTTCTCGACAACGAATACAATTACAAACAATTCCCCTGTCTTTTATAACTTGCCTTAAATTAGTAATTTTATTTCCAGCCTCAATTGACTCTCCTGGAATATCTCTAATTAACCTAATTATTCTAGTATAAATTGGCACCACTTTTTTAGATTCAATAATTACTTTTTCTAGCTCTTTGTCAGTATATGGTTTATACTTTCCGGCTTTCCACCATTTGTATAATAGACTATTTTTAACCACCGTGGTTGGATAAAATTTTATTTGATCAGGCTGAAATCTTTCATCGTTATAAAGCTCTTTAAACATCTTTATATCTTTTTCAGGGCTAGAACCGGGAAGCGCTGGCATAAAATGATAAGTTACCTTAAAACCAAATTGTTTTAATTTTTTACTTGCTTCTGAAATCTCTTTAACTCCATGACCCCTTTTGTTTAGTTTTAATATTTTATCATCAATAGCCTGAACACCAATTTCAACTCGAGTACAACCCAAATCTCTCATTTGCCACAACTCTTTATCATCTAAATAATCAGGTCTAGTTTCCAGAGTTAATCCAATTATATTATATTTAGCCTTTTCGTTTTTTCTTTGTTCTATTTTTAACAATCTTTTTATTTCCTCTAATTTTAATTTATCTGAATAAAGATATTTAAGAATTTTTTTAGGTTGAACCTGTTTTTCACTTTTTTCAATAATAATTTCTTTTTTTATTTTTTGATAATCATTAGCAGCTTTAAAGCAGTTAAGAATATACCAATATTTATATTTTTCCGGCAAATAACTCCAAGTTCCACCAATAACTATTAATTCTATTTTGTTTGGCTGATGTCCATTGTTTTCTAAAGCCTTTAAACGAAAAACTGTTTGTAAATAAGGGTTATATTTTAAACGAATAGCTCTCATGACGGCTGGTTCGTTGGGCAGATAACTTACGGGCACGTCTGGTTTTTTGGGACAATAGGCACATTCGCCTGGACAAGGATAAGGCTTAGTTAAAACAGCAACCGGAGCAATCCCCGACAAAGTTCTTACGGCTCTTTTCCTTAAAAGAGAAATAAAAAATTCTTCATATTTTTTTTGCCAAACACTGTCTATTTTATTTTTTTTAGTTAATAAAAAATATTCTCTTAAAATGTCAGAGTTAGTCAAAATAGAAAAATTATATTTTTTAGATAATTCGCGTTTAAAAATACTCAAATCTTCTATGCTTTTTATTTTTTCTATATTATTTATAATTTCCAAAACTGCTTGTTTCACTTCTTTATTTTTAATACTTTAGATAATTAAAATTATAGCAATTTAATTCTCAACCTTCAATATTAAATATATTTAAATTTATTGTTTTTTAAAATTTTATATTGCTTAAAGACTAATTTTATTATATTATATACTTATTAAAAATAAAATTAAAATAACAATTATGAAAAAAATTATTTATTTACTAGCTTTTAGCTTTTTGTTTTTTATTCCAAGCATAAGCCAAGCCTATGTAATAAAATCAGCCGACTTTATTTATGTTGCCAAGGATGAAGTGATAGAAGGAAATCTTTATTTTAGCAGTAAGAGTATAAACATAGAGGGCCAAGTCCTAGGCGATGTAATTGGAGTTGCTCCTAATATTCAAATAAACGGACAAATTAAAGGAGATTTAATAAGCATTTCCCAAAATTTGATTATTAATGGCCAAATTGATGGTAATTTAAGAACAATTTCTAGTGTTAACAATATTAATGGTTCTGTTGGAAAAAACATTAATTTTTTAGGAGAATCAATTATTTTGGGAAAAGATAGTTTTGTTGGGCAAGATTTATTAATAAAAACCATTGGACTAGAATCAAATGGAAAAATTGAAGGAAGTATTCATGGGGGCGCTTACAACTCACTAATAAATGGACAAATAGAAAAAAATATCAATTTAGTAACTGACAACATTAAAAGAAAAAAATATTCTAGTAGTTTAGAGTTTGGGGATTCAGCTGTTGTTGGTGGAAACTTAGAATATAAAAGTGGTAACTTAGCTAAATTAAAAAACGAAACCATAAAGGGTAAAATAACGCACAAATTTCCAGAAAAACAAAACCAATCAAAAAACAAAATAAACAAAACTCTTTATTTAATTTTATCATCATTTTTAATAGCTCTTATTTTAAACAAGCTATTTAAAAACAAAATAGACAAACTTAAAAAAATAATTATAGAAAAAAAACAAAATTTAATATTGCCAGGATCAATTATTTTATTGCTCGGACCAATAACCTTCTTTTTAATAGCAATTACCATAATAGGCTTTCCAGTCGCTCTTATTGGGCTAATATTTTGGTTCTTGGCTATTTTCTTAAGCAGAATACTAATAGCAGTTTTATTGGGTGATTATATTTTTAAGTTAGTAAAAAAAGAAAATATATCAATCTACTTAAAAATTTTAACTGGCATCACCATCACCTTTTTGTTTTTTTCTTTACCATTTATTGGTTGGTTTTTCTCATTAATTTCAATAATAACTGGACTAGGAGCTTTTTATTTTATAATTAGAAAAAATTAAACAAATATGCAAACAAATCCATCAATATTCAAAGCTTATGATATTAGAGGAATATATAAAAAAGATTTAGACGAAAAAACTGCCTATAATCTAGGCATGGCCTATGTTGAGCTTAGAAAAAAAGATCTAAAAAACAAAAAACAAACAAAAAAATTAAAAATTGTTGTTTCTTCAGACAGTAGACTCTCTTCTCCTTCTTTAAAAAAATCACTAATAAAGGGCTTGCTCAATGCTGGGGCTGATGTTGTTGATATCGGGGTTAATGCCACGCCAACTTTTTATTTTGCTGTAGCCAAGTATAAATATGACGGAGGAATAATGGTTAGCGCTTCTCACAATCCCAAAGAATGGAACGGCTTTAAATTAACCAGAGAAAAAGCAATACCAGTAAGTGGTAACACGGGAATAGAATTTTTAAAAGAAAAAATACTATCTAATAATCTAAAAATTTCTGACAAAAAGGGAATTTTAATAAAAAAGAAAAATGTTTTACAAGATCAAATTAAACAAGATTTAAAACATGGAAAAATAAAAAAAATAAAACCATTTAAAATAGTGGTTGATCCAGCTAATGCTGTTGGCGCTTTGTTTATAAGAGAATTGTTTAAATATTTACCAGGGAAAATAATTAAAATAAATTTTAAACTAGATGGAAATTTCCCAGCTCACGAAGCTGACCCAATTAAAGAAGAAAATTTAAAACAAATTAAAAAAGAGGTTATAAAACAAAAAGCCGACCTAGGAATAACTACTGACGGAGATGGGGATAGAATATTTTTTATAGACAATAAAGGTGAATTAATTGATCAAGCAATAATTAGGGGATTATTGTCTAAATTATTTTTACAAGAAAAGCCAAAATCAAAAATTGGCTTCGATGTTAGACCCGGAAAAATAACTGAAGATTTAATTTTAGAAAACAAAGGCAAACCAGTAAAAACAAAAGTGGGACACTCTTTGATTAAAGAACAAATGTTAAAAGAAAATATTTATTTTTCCGGAGAATCTTCTGGACACTTCTTTTTAAATATGCCTATTGGTTGTTTTGAAGTTCCAAACATAGTTATTATAAAACTATTACAAGAATTTTCTAATTCAAATTTGCCAATATCAGAGCAAATAAAAAAATATCAAAAATATTTTCACTCTGGAGAAATAAATAGGGAAGTGAAAAATAAAGAAAAAATATTTGAAAAGCTTGAAAAAAAATATAAAAAAGCTAAAATCAACAAGTTAGATGGCTTAAGTGTTGCTTTGAATAATTTTTGGTTTAATGTTAGAGCGTCTAACACTGAAAACAAAATGAGACTAAACTTAGAAGCTGTAAACAAGAAAATAATGGAAGAAAAAACTAAAGATGTTTTAAAAATAATTGAAAGTTAAAAAAATAAAAAGCTCTTTAAAAATGGAAAATTTCAAGATTTTTTTAGCCTTAGGAGCTATCGGTTGTGGTTCCGGCTTTTTAATGTCATTTTTAATAGAATATTTGTTGCCACTTATATCTATTAATCTAACTCAAAAAGGTGATAATGCTTTTATTGTTTCAATAATAACAATAGTAATTGCCAGAATTTCTTTAGGAAGTGGCTTTGAATTAAAATTTATGATAACCATTGGTCTTACGGCTTTTATAGGTTATTATATATTTCTCTTGATTAAAAAATAACGAGCAAAAAGCTCGTTTTTTTTTTATTTTAATAATTTTTGTTCTAATACTTGCCAAACTCATATTTTATTATTTTCTTTTTAATTGGACCAAAAAATAAAACATATAAAGTGCCATACAAAATTTTAAAAAACAATTTCCAAGGGCCATCTTTTTCAAATCTTCTAATAGAAAAAAATATTTTTGTTTTTTTTATCAATCTAAATCTAGAAACCTTAGCTGCTTGATCACAATAATATTGGTCTTCCCCTATAAATAAATCCTCTTTAAACCCTCCTATTTTTTTGTGTATTTCTTTTTTTACAATAATTGCTGCCCCTAAACCAATGGGTCTTAAATACTGAGCTAAAAAAGTAAAAAAATTATAAAAACAATAATAAAATTTATAAAAAAATTTTTTAGATTCAAAGTCCATATAAAAACCAGCTACGCCTAAGTTTCTTGTTTTAAAATCATTAACTGTTTTTTTAAAAAAATCTACATCATAAAACCTGGTATCAGCATCCAAAAAAAGAATAATATCTCCGTTTGCTATTTCGGCTCCCAAATTTCTTTGAATAGAGGGATGTCTTTTTTCTTTTTGGCCCTCCACAAGTCGACACTGATATTTTTTAGCAATATCTAAAGTTTTGTCTTCTGAGGCCCCATCAGAAACTATTATTTCATAATTTGAAAAAGATTGTTTTTTAATTAATTTTAACAAATCTTCTAAATATTTTTCTTCATTTAACGTTGGTATAACTATTGATAACATAGGGTTTATTAAAAAATTTCTTTAGCTAAATCTAAATAACTAGAATCATTGGCAATTATATTTCTAAAATACCACCACTCAACACCCCACAAGTAAGTTCTAGCAAAACCAGTATTAGCCGCAAACCTCAAATTAGCTTTAAATTGATCAACACTAAAAGACTTTAAATGTTCATCTCCTTCTGTTCTTAAAATTTCTTCTAAAGACATCCAGGGCTCGGCCTGCAATTCAACTATAAAAATATTTTCTGATTGAAGTTTTAAAGCTTTAGCTTTACTTTTATAAAAATTTTCAAAATATGGATATTTGATATAACCTAAAAAGGGATTATGAACTATTCGATACATGGTTGTTCCAAAAACATCAGCTAAATCAGCTTCGCGAGACCAAAGACTAAGCTCCCCTGTAGCAGAAATAATTATTGGGCGATCATTAAGGTTTCTAACTAAACCTACTTCTTTTTTTAAAAAATTATAATCAGACTTAGGACAAATACCAAAGGTATTTAAAAGGGGCTCATTTTCTACCTGAAAATGAGTTATTGAATCAAAGTTTTGAAAAGTTTTAACAGTCTGTTCAATCATAACAAGTGTTTTTTCTTGTAAAAATTCCTTATCAATAATATTTATCCACCCAGGAATGTGACACTCTGGCCATCTAGGAGTTCTCATGCCAAAGCTCAATATGAATTCAACTCCTATTTTTTGCCCCTCTTCAATCATAAAAAGATAATCACTAAAATCAAAAACCCCCTCTGATTTTTCAACATCATCCCAATAAACCGGCAGACGAATATATTTAATTTTTAAATCATCTAACATTTTTAAATAAACATCTTTCCAGTCCAAGCCCAGTTCTGTAGCGTATTTTTTAGAATAAGTAACCCCAAAAAAATCTTTAGGCAAGGATTCTTCCATGTTTTTTGGATAATAATTAGGAATTTTTATAGCAAAAAGAATAAAAGATAAAACAATAATAATAAAAATAAATAAATTTATAATTTTTTTAAAAATAGAAATCATATTGTTATAAAATATAAACCAAGACCAATAATTAAAATTGCTAAAACTTTTTTAAATAATGTTTTTTTAGAAATATCCTCCTTTAATATCTTGGGAAAAAATAAAGAAAAAAATATTCCAATTATTAATAAAAAAGCATATTGAATTCCTTGTAGAGCATTTATTAAAGCTACTGGCCCAAGATAAATAGCATAGTTTTGTATTATAAAAGCTAAGGATCCCAGAGCTTGATTTATCACAACAAAACCCTTTCCAATCTTAGTCTTACTTTTTGTTTTTTTAGTAAAACTTTCTACAATTTCTTTCCTGCTACCCTTATCTATTAAAAAAAGAAGTGAAACAAAAAGACCACCAAGTCTAATCCAAAGAAAAGAACTTATAAAACTTTGATGTTCATAAGCATACTTGGTTGTTATAAAAAACAAAGAATAAAAAAAAGCAGCAAAAATAGATAAAGAAATCCATTTTTTTTTATAAGATCCACTAAAAAAAATTTTTAATTTATTAAAAAAAATTAAAATAGTCTTCTTTTTACTAACTATAAACGAGATTATAAGAGTCCCAATTATTAAAAGTAAAAAACCAAAAATCTGATTATAAGAAAATTTTTCATCTAAAAATAAAAGAGAGAAAAGAATAGTAAAAATAGGAATAATACCACCAACAACAACCACCACCCTAGAAGCCTCTCCTTGTTTTAAAGCCTCATACATCAACCAAAGAGCAAAAACAAAAAAAGATCCAGCTAAAAAATTAATTAATAAAAGTGAAATACCAGGCCATTCTAAAAACCAAGGAGCAATTAAAAAAACTAAAGAACCAAGAACACCAATTGAAAAAGCATAGGCCTTACTGCTCTTTAAAAGTTTATCAACCACAAATTTATCTCCAAGATTAACAAGGGCTAACATTAAATAAGAAATAATTGTTAAAAATAACCAATTCATTTTATTCTTTTATAAGCTATATTTATAAATTACATAATTCTAGTTTGATCTATTTCGTTAATCTTATTATAGAGAACTATATTTTCGATATTATAAGTTCCCATTTTTGGAGCATTTAAAAAGCCACTCATAGCAGCCTCTGCTAACCAACCAGAATTTAAAAAATCAAATAGCCACTCGTCAACATATTGAGGATTTTTGCTATCAACGCCAGCGCCAATACCCAAAAGCCATCTTCTATTATAGTGCTCCTGAGATCCAATTGGTTCTGACATTATAATAGGAATTCCAAGTCCTGCGTAAAAGCTTAATTCTGAAGGCTTTGTCCATAAAATATCAGTTGTTCTAAGTTTTAAATTAAATTCTTTAAAATATTTCATTTTATCAGAATTATATATCAAAGAAACAAAATCATTATTATTAAGAAACTCTTCTTTTAAAATCTTAACATAAAAATCATAAACATCTTTACGAGAACCAGCGACTAAATTTAATTTTATTTTTTTTTCAATTATTTTATTTTTTAATTTTTTAAGAATTGTCTTGCCAACCTCCTTTTGAGCTCCAGCTCCTCCAATAGCAAAAGTTAAAGTTAAGGGTCTTTCAGCTTTTTTAATTTCACATTTAGGGCAAAGATAAGCCTCTATTAATTTTTTATATTTATTTCTATAAAACAAAAAGGGGTCTAAAACAGCTAATCTTTTTTTGAGATCATTCTTTAAAATTTTTTGACTATCTCCTATATTTTCCTTGGGAAGAGGAAAACCAGTGACATAAATATTTTCTTGTTTAACACCATAAAGAATAAGCCTTTCTTTAACTCTTAGGTTTGGTGCCAAATAAATAACTCTACTGCTTTTTGGCTTTATTGGTGCCCAAGCTCGAGAAATATCAGCATCACAAATTATACAATATATTTTTCCTTGATAATTATAATGTTCTGCAAAATAAGCAGCAACAAAAAAAGTTGTTACCATCGGTAATGGATTTTTATTTAATTTTTCAATTAAATTTTTTCCCACACCCTTTTTAACTTTCTTAAAAAAATGTTTTTGTTGAATACTAACCTCTGACAAATCTCTTCTTGGATAAAATGGTTCTATTTTCTGAAAATAATCCATTATAGAAAAAACAGCACTCCCAATAATTGGAACTGCTTTAAATTTTGAAATTGTTTCATAATTAATTCTGTCTTTTTGCCAAATTTTTTTTTCTTCTTCGCTTGCTTCTGAATAATTATTAACGGTTATTATTCCTCCTTCAGCTACATCTAAAAAAGGGTAAGCAGCTCTTTGATGTCCATAACCCATGTCAACCGAAACTAAATAAAACCCCTTTTCTTTTTCTATTTTTTTATCATCTTTCATTTTTTTAAAAAATATTAAGATTTTAAACAATATTTTCCACAATTTATCAACTAAAAAATTTTTGCTAATATTAGCAAAAATAAAGATTAAATTTGATTTATGTCCACAATATAATAGACATTATAATAGATATTTATTGGTGGACTTAATGGGACTTGAACCCATGACCTCTTGCATGCCATGCAAGCGCTCTAGCCAGCTGAGCTATAAGCCCTTTAGCCGTTTAAAACGGCTATTAGGTTATTTTTCCATTGCAACCCTGATGATGTAAGAGATTGTGTTCCAACAAATCGCAAAGGCGATTAAAAATCCCAAAACAAACCCAGTTACTAAAGAGGCAAAATCTTTGCCAATTTTAATTTCTTTTTTTTCGCTCATAAAAATTAAATTAATTTTTATTAGTTTTTAAAATGTTCTAACAATTAAATTATACATTATTTGCTCCAACTTAGCAATACTTTTATTGTCTTATTGGCATAACAATATATAAAAATTTATCATCTTTTTTTGTTTCTATTTTACAAGGAGTGTTTCTATCTAAAAAAGATAAAAGTATTTCATCGTCTGAAATATTATTCAGTCCCTCTAAAAGATATTTGTAGTTTATAAATAATTCCATTTCTTCACCCTTAGTTTTACAATCAATTTCAACAAAATTTTCTCCAACCTGAGAAGAATTAGAAAAAATTATTAATTTATCTTTTTTACTTGATAAACCAATATCGTTTATTCCAGCTTTAGAAAATAACCCAGCTGCTTTAATTGCTCTAACAATCTCTGATTTATTAACTAAAACTTCTGTTTTTTTATTATTAGGAATTATTTGTTTATAATCTGGATAACTCCCAATAATTAATCTAGAAGTTAAAAAAGATGAACCAAAAGAAAAAGAAATTTGGTTTTCATTAAAACATATCTTTATTTTGTCTATGTTTTCTATTTGTTCATTATCTTTAAAATTATTCAATATTCTAATAACCTCTTGAATTGTTTTTGCTGGAACTATAAACTTTTTATCATCTAAATTTTTATCAGAAGAAAAAGAAATACTTTTTTCAGCTAATCGATAACTATCAGTTCCGACTAAAAAAATATTTTTATTTATTAAAGAAAAAAATATTCCTGAAATTTCTGGTCGACCATCACTAGAGGCAACAGCAAAAGAAACATTGCTTATTGCTTTTTTAAATTCATCTGTTTTTACATAAAAACAATTTTCATCTTCAATTATTGGTACAAGCGGGAAATCTTTACTATCTTGAGTGTTTATTTTTGTTTTATAGTTTTTGCACTTTATTTTTAATTCATCATTTACTGTTTCTATTTCTATTTTTTCTTCTGGCAACAAAGAAACGTAATCATTTATTATTTTAGAATCAATTGCAACCTCACCCTCTTGATCAACTTTAGATCTCATAAAATGAACAATACTTATCTCTAAATTAGTTGAAATCAATTCTAGACCTTCTTTTTTTGCTCTAAAAAGAATATTATTAAGAATTGGTAAATTTATATTTTTAGTTGTTAAATGTCCAACAATTGAAAGTCCTTGTTTTAAGTTTTCTTTTAAGCTAGTTAGCTTCATATTTTTTTGTATATTTTTATATATATAAATTAATAATAGTAATAAGGCCTGTGAATAACTTTTTTATTTGTTGATTTTCTTTGTTTTTATTGTAATTTTTTTAAATTTTGGCTGTTAATTTGTCTGTGTTTTATTTCTTACTTAAATATAACTTTTTGTTGATAATATTTTTTTTGTTTTTTTTGTTAACAAGTTGTTATAAGTTTTAAATATTTTTTACACAGAAAAATTATTATTTATAAACTTGATATTAACAAAATAATAATAGATTTTAAGTGTTTATTAACAACTAAAGAGACCCATACAAAAGTTGCTTAATTGATATTATTTCTTGATTTAACTTTTCGTTTTCTTCTTTTTCTTTGTTTATTTTATTATAAGAATGAATTGCTGTTGTATGGTCTCTTCCTCCCAATTCTTCTCCGATGCTCGGATAGGAAGTATTAAGCTCTTCTCTCATTAAAAAAATAGCCACCTGTCTAGGTAAAACCAATTCTTTTTTTCTTTTTTCTCCCAACATATCTTTATTGCTTATGTTGTAGTATTGGCAAACAACATCAATTATATCTTTTGGTATTATTGGTTTTATTTGATTGTTGTTTGTTAAATCATTTAAAATATTTTTTACTGTTTTTATGTTTGGACTTATATTGTGAAATTCATGATAAGCAATAACTTTATTGAGTGCCCCTTCTAATTCTCTTATATTGTTTTGAATACTGTTGGAAATATATTTTAATATTTCTTCTTCTAATATATAATTTCTTTCTCTGGCTTTTTTTTCTAGTATAGCTATTTTAGTTTCTACGTCTGGTTTTCCAATGTCAGCTACCATTCCAGATTCAAACCTAGAAATTAGTCTTTTTTCTATAGCTGGTATAGCCTTTGGTGGTCTATCTGAAGATAATATGATTTGTTTGTCTCCTTGTTGTAGTTGATTAAAGGTATGAAAAAATTCTTCTTGAGTTCCATCTTTTCCACCCATAAATTGAACGTCATCTACTAAAAGAAGATCAACATTTCTATATAGATTTTTAAATTCTTTAGCGCGCCCACTTTTTATAGAATCAATATAATTATTAGTAAATTGTTCGCTGGTTGTATATAAAACTTTTTTGTTCATTATTATAAATTCGTTTCCAACGGCTTGTAATAAGTGAGTTTTTCCTAAACCAACTCCACCATAAATAAAAAGAGGGTTGTATGATTTTCCGGGATTTTTAATAATTGCTTGACAGGCAGCACAGGCTAGTTCGTTGGCCTTACCAATAATAAAACTATTAAAAGAATATTTTGGGTTAAGACCAGAATTTCCTAGGTTTATTTTTTGTTCACAGGGAATATTCTTTACTTCTTCTTGTGCCTTTGTTTTTATTTCTTCTTTATTTTTTGTGTCTTCTTTTGTTTCTTCTTTTTTTTCTAAATTTATTTTATAAACAATTTCTTTTATTTTTTTTTCAGTAATTTTTTCAAGTGATGATTTTATTGATTTACAATATTTTTGCTCCAACCATCTTTTAGCAAAATCATTAGGGACAGAAATTGTTACTATTTCATCTTCTATGTCGTATATAAAAGTGTTTTTAAACCAGGTTATAAAGTTAGCCCTGGATATTCCTATCTCTAGTTCGCCAAGAACGGCTTGCCAAATTTGATCGTTGGTCATAGTTCATTTCTTAAGTTTAAAAATTAATCCTATTATAGTAAAAAAAACAAGTTTGAACAATCACTTTTTTTGTTTAGGAATTGTTTATAAGATGTGAATAAGTTTTATTTTTATAATTTTTATAGAAAATAGTTTTTGATTTATTTTTTTGTTATAATAAAATTACTTTTATCATTCTATCTTAATCTGGAATCCGAAATAAACACTTGGATTTTCTATTATTTAACAAAAGAATTATAGATACAATTAAAATAGATTAATTTAATAATTTTTATACAGTATACTTGTTTTTATGAGCCAAGCTGGATCCCAGCTTATGTTGGAATGACAGAGGTTATCATTTTTTTAGTTGTGCTAACATTTAAAATAAAGCCAAGCATTATGTTCAAACAAAAACAAGGTTTTACCCTCATCGAACTGCTAGTAGTAATTGCTATCATCGGCATACTAGCTACTTTAGCGGTTGTAGCCTTACAACAAGCTAGGCAAAACGCTAGAGACTCTAAAAGAATGGCTGATATGAAACAAGTACAAACTGCTCTAGAATTATTCTTTAATGAAAATGGTAGATATCCAACTACCGAAGAATGGAATAGCGGCTCTATAGTTTCTAGCTCTACCGGAGAAACGTTCATGTATTCTATTCCTTCTGCTCCTACTCCTGCTGATGGAGACTGTCTAGAAGCTTCTAATTCTTATATTTATATTCCATCAATAAATGGAAATACTTACACTATTGATTTCTGTACTGGCAAACAAGTATCTGATCTGCCAGAAGGAGCTAAACAAATGACCCCAGGAGGAATAATATTTGGTAGTAGTGGTTCAGGAGGAGAAGAGAAGCCAACAGATCCCTTTGCTGATACCTCAGGAACCTTTATAGATACAAGAGATAGCCAAGAATATTCCTGGGTAAAAATAGGAGATCAAATCTGGATGGCTGAGAATCTAAATTATGACAATGGTTGTTCTTCTGTTACTCGGTTAAATTGGAGCGATGATGGATGGTGTGGTTGTTATAATAACAATCAGTTTAATTGTGATAATTATGGAAAACTTTATCAGTGGAGTGCGGCAATGAATGGGTTTATAGTCGAGGGAAGTCAAGGATTATGTCCTGATGGTTGGCATATACCAACAGACGAAGAATGGAAAATTTTGGAAGGAAATATAGACTCTTTTTATGGTTTAAATGATCCTATTTGGGACAATACAAACCTGAGAGGAGAAGATGTTGCTTCTAAGTTGGCAGGTAATTATAATTTATGGAACGACGGAATTCTAAAAAGTCATATAAATTTTGGTGTTAGTAAATTTAATGTTTTACCGGCTGGTTATTTTAATACTAATGGTGGTTTTTTTAATATTGGAACAACTTCAATTATTTGGTCATCTTCTAGTAACAGTATTAACGATTCTTGGTTTCGTAGTTTTATGAGCACCTATTCTAATCTTAGTAGATATTTTCATCTTAATGGTTTCGCTCTTTCGGTTCGTTGCTTAAAAAATTAAAAAATAAATTAAAAAATAACACAAAAAAAGACGGAAGTTTTTCCATCTTTTTTTATTGTGGGCGCACAAGGACTCGAACCCTGGACCCCTTCGGTGTAAACGAAGTGCTCTAGCCAACTGAGCTATGCGCCCTAAATGTGTTTTGTGGGCGAGAGAAGATTTGAACTTCCACGGCCACAATGGCCACAAACCCCTCAAGCTTGCGTGTCTACCAGTTTCACCACTCGCCCGCTATAAGGGATAACAACTATGATTTTTTAACAACCTTTTCTTTTAATTTTCTCTTATAACTTTTTTTCTTTAAGAAAGAAAGTTTGGCTCTTCTTGTTTTGGCTTCTTTTTTAATTTCTATTTTGGTTATAGTTGGTAAATTTAGTGGAAATATTTTTTCAACTCCAATTCCATCAGAAACCTTTCTAATAGTGATTGTACCACCAATTTCATTTCCGTGTTTTTTGGCAATAATAATTCCTTCAAAATATTGAACTCTTTCTTTTTCTTCTCCCTTGGTATTTAATTCTTTAATTTTTTGATAAACCCTGATGGTCATTCCAGGTTTTAACTCCTTAATAACTTCTTTTAATTCTTGCATATATTTATTTTTATAAACTCAAAATAAGTGTTCACTAAAAAATAAGGAAAAAACTTTCCTTGTTTATATAATATGTGTTTATTTATTTTTTGTCAATGCCTCTCTTTCTAACTCTTTTTTAATAAAAGAATAAACTTTTTCAAAAACTTGATTAATGTTTAATGTATCGGTGTTAATTACAAAGTCGTAGTTTTTTAAATCATAAACATCTATATTAAAATATTTTTTATATCTTAATTTATCGCTTTTGTATCTTTCTTCAACACTTTTTATAACATCTTCTAGTGTGTTTAAATTATTATCTTCATTGCGATTATTTTTTTTCTGTAAGCTTTTAAAAATTCTTTCAGCTCCTATTTTATGATCAACGTTAATATATATTTTTAAAGAGTGAGGTATAAAGTGCCAAGAGGTTCTTCCCTCAATTATAAAATTGTTTTTTGTTTGCCCAAGCTCTTTTTGATAATTGTCCACCGCTAGGTCTGTTGAAGGGTCTGTTTCTCCTAGTTTGTTATATTCGGCAAGAGTCATTCCTTTTTTTAGAGCTGCCTCTCTTCTCAACCCTCCCATATAGTATCTTGGCCAATTTAATTTTTTAGCCAACATTTCAGCTATTGTGCTTTTGCCAGAACCATGAAAACCGCTAATTGATATAATCATTTGTTTATAATTATTTTATATTATGAACATTTTATATTATTTATAAAAAAATAACAAGAAAATAAACTAATTGACAAAAAAATAACTTTACCATATAATTAAAATTAAGGCGAAAACATCGTCTCGTTTTGATATTTACAAAATAAAATATAATTTTATATAAAAAAGTATGCCAAAGAGAACATATCAACCAAATGCTAAAAGAGCTAAGAAAAAACATGGTTTTTTAAAGAGAATGAGAACTAAAGATGGCCAGGATGTTATTAAAAGAAGAAAACAAAAAGGTAGAAAAAAATTAACTAAATAAATCTTAAGATTAGACATAAACAAGATGTTTAATCAAAACAATAGACTAAGAAAAACCAAGGAAATAGAAAAAACCTTTAAAAACGGCAAGAGTTTTTATAATAATTTACTAGGCTTTAAAGTTTTTAAAAACGACCTAAATGAGAGTCGTTTTTGTGTGATAATTTCCGCTAAAATTAGCAAAAAAGCAGTAGAAAGAAATAAAATAAAAAGAAGGGTTAGAGCTGTTATAAATAATGATTTAGGACAAATAAAAAAAGGTTTTGACGTAGTAATAATAGTCACTAAAAATATTATAAATCTAGGATTTTCTGATTTAAAACAAGAAATAGAAGATTCTTTAAAAAAAATTGGTATTTATGATGATTCATTTCTTTAAGAGTATATATTTTTTGCCAAGAAGGATTGCTATTTTTTTGATTAAGATTTATCAAAAAACCCTTTCTTTTGATCATGGACCATTAAAGTCTTTTTATCCTCATGGTTTTTGTAGATTTACCCCAACTTGTTCCCAATATGGAATAGATGCTTTTTCTAAGTATGGTTTTATAAAGGGCGGTTTAATGACTTGTTGGAGAATAATTAGATGTAATCCTTTTAACAAGGGTGGACATGACCCAGTTAAATAAATTTATAAATAAACTTATAAAATAATTAAAAATATGGGAATTTTTCAAACTTTTTTTTATCAACCAATACTAAATCTTTTAGTTTTTTTATATAATATTTTTGGGGACTTAGGAATCGCTATTATTTTTTTAACAATTATTTTTAAATTGATTTTATTTCCTTTGTCTAAAAAATCAATAAAATCTCAGAAGGCATTACAAGACTTACAGCCTAAAATAGATGAGCTAAAAAAGAAACATAAAGGAGATCAACAGGCTTTAAGTTTGGAATTAATGGCTCTTTATAAAGAAAACAAGGTTAATCCTTTTTCTTCTTGTTTTCCTCTTTTGATTCAGTTGCCATTTTTTATAGCTATTTTTAGGGTTTTTAGAGATGGTTTTGCTCAAAACCATTTAGATCTTTTATATCCTTTTATAAAAAATCCAGAAACTATAAACACGCTTTCTTTAGGTTTTTTTGATTTATCCGAAAAGAGTGTTGTTTTAGCTGTTTTGGCTGGTTTAGCTCAGTTTTGGCAAGCTAAGATGATGAATACCAAAAAGCCAGCTATAGATGTAAAAGGTTCTAAAGACGAAAGTATGACTGCTATAATGAATAAGCAAATGTTGTATGTTATGCCGGCTGTAACTGTTTTTATAGGCATAACAATGCCTGCTGGTTTAACTCTTTATTGGTTTTTAACTACTTTATTTACTGCTTTACAACAAAAAATTGTGTTTAAAAAAAAGAAAAAAGATGAAGAAATTCCAGAGGTTAAAGTTATTAATTAAAATCTTAAATAATTGATTGATAAATAAAATAAAAAATGTTCTACGTAGAACATTTTTTATTTTATTTTTTCTCTCAATTTATTTTTTGGTGTCTGATTTTAGTTTAGAAAAGACCAAGGTATTTCGAAAGTTTTTAAAATGATAGCTATAATTATTTTGTCTTAATATCCCTTCAAGTTTGTAGTTACATTTTTTGGCAACAGAACTGGAGGCAATATTTTTTTCATCACATTTTATTTGTATTCTATTTAAACCCAAAGAATGAAAAAGTTCTTTTTCTATTAATTTCAAAGCTTCTGTTGTATAGCCATTTCTAGTAAATTCTTGAGAAAGCCAATATCCTATTTCTGCTGATTTGTTTATTTTGTCTATATCAAAAATGCCAATATTTCCAATATATCTATTTTTTAAATATATTTCATACTGAACTTTTTCTCTTTTTTTTGTTTTTTCTTCTTCATCAAACAAATATTTTAATGAGTCTTCTTCTTTTAGTGTGTTTTTTTCCCATTTTAACCATGGTCTTAAGTGTTTTCTGTTTGTATTGATTGTTTCAAATATTTTTTTAGCGATTTTTATTTTTGGTTTGTTTCTTTTTAAAACAATTCTTTGACCCTTTATAACTTCTTTGAAGGTTTTCATAAGTTATAAATGTTCTACGTAGAACATTTTTATTTTTAAAATAGTTATTAGCTCTTGTTTTTTGTTAGTGATTTAAAAATCAACCTGTAATCCTTAATATTTATATTTGTTAGATTTATTATATAATTAGAGTTTTTTGTGTTGGTTTGGCTGTTTTTAAATTTTTTTAAATTGTTCTACGTAGAACAATTTAAAAAAATCTTTCTTTTCCGACTATAAAAGAGATAGTTTTTTTACTTATTGATATATTGACTGGAGAGTCTATTTCAATTGAGTTGTCTAATAATATTTTTTCTTGGTCGTTTTTTATTTCTAGATCCTTTTTAATCGGGAAAACACTTATGTCGTTTCCCTTGTTTTTTATAATAAGCTCTAAAACATCATCTTGAGGTGATGATTTTATGTTTTTTAAAAAAGATTCTTTGTCTATGAGGTTTATTATTTTATATTTTGTTTCTTTTTCAGAATATATTGAATAAGAGTTGTCTATTTTTAAGTTAGTTGATTTATTGGTAATTTGACAGTTATTTATAAAAAAAAGATGGTTAGCTTTTGCTATTTTAACATTTTCCATTCTTCGAGCAGAAAGAATAAAAGCAGCTTCTTTTTCATTTTTTATACCCATTGATTCTGCTATATTATTGTTGTTTCCTATGGGCACAATAAAAACAGGAATATTTTCGCTAATATTAGCTAAAATATTTATAATAAGGTTAACAGTTTGGTCGTTTCCTAATATTATTATTGTTTTGGCGCCATTTCTTATTTCTTGGTCTATTGCTTCTTTGTGGTTTTTAATAGATTGAAGATATATAATTTTTCCTTGTAAGCCAAGGGCATTAATTCTTTCTTCAAATCTTCTAGTGCTTTTTTTATATTTTTCGGTAATAGCGTCATAAATAAAAACGTTCATAATTGTTTTTATTTTGATTTTTTATAGAGAATTATCAGTTTCTATTCTTTCAACTTCAATATCTTTTTCTTTTTTATTTGTTTGACTGCTAATTGAAACCTGTCCGTTTATTTCAGCACCTCTTTCTATTGATATTTGAGAACATTTAATGTCTCCTAATATTTTAGCATTTTCTCCAATGGCTAAATAATCAGATATGTTTAAATTTCCAACTACGTTTCCTTTAACCATCATTTCTTGAGCAGATATGTTGGCGTTGATTTTTGATTTTTCCCCAGCTAAAATAGCGCCTTTTGTTTTTATTTCACCTTCAAGAGACCCGTTGATTATTAAGTTTCCGTTACTTTCAAAGTTTCCTTTAACCAATACAGACTCCCCAATAATAGTTTCTGCTTCAGTAAAATTTTCAAATTTTTGATCTTTTTTAAACATAAGATTCAATTTAATTTATTAGTTAAATTTTTATATTTATATTCTCTTTTTAATTTTAAGTAAATATTGTCCTTTTGTCAAAGAAAAAAATAGTTTGACTTTTGTTTTAGAGACTGTTAAATTTATAAATATTGATAAAGTTCCCATAGTTTAATGGATAAAACAAGAACCTCCTAAGTTCTAGATCCACGTTCGATTCGTGGTGGGAACACTTTAATTTTGTTGTATGGATAATTTTAATTTTGAAAACAAAAGAGGAGTAGAGCAAGAAATAAATTATCTGGGCTCTATTAATAATCGTAGATATGTAGAAAATATTGAAAATAAATTAACAGATTTTTTGGCTATTGAATATTTAGTAAAAAATAAGAGTTGTAAAAACCCCAAGTCTTTTTTGTCATGGATTAAGTTGGAAAAAAAAGAAATGTTTGAACGTTTAAAAGGTGAAATAAGTTTAAAATTAAAAGAGATAGTAGAAAACAGGGTTGTTAAAAATAGATATATTTTTCTAAGAGAAATTAGCGAAGAAGATCAATTTGAAATAATAGAAAAAAGTCAATTGAGGAGCTTTGATGCTTGTGATCCAGCTACTGATTTTGCCAATGATTTACATGCTACCATAGTAGATGAGATGGGGGCCGAATATTCTGATTTAGAATATTATCCAGCTCAAGGATCACACCTTGATTATTGTGGAGTTGATGCTTTTTTTAAATTTTATTATTTAGATGATAATAATAAAAAGAATTTTGTTAGAGTTTGTTTAGATTTAACTAGCAACACTTTGGAAAATAAAAATCAAATTAGAAATGAAAAAAATAAAAACGGAGGCAGATCTTTAACTGACGTAATCTTGTTTATTGAAGAAGAAAATTATGATCGAAAAAAAGAAAAAAATAAGGAAATGATAAAAAATTTTTCCAAGAGTATTATTGATTTAATTGGAGAAAAAATTGATCTTAAAAAAGAAGAACTAAAACAACAAAAACTAAAACAACAAAAAGTTTTTTGATTAAGCTTTTTAAAAGGGATAATAAAAAAACAATCTTAATAGATTGTTTTTTTGTAAGAAAAACTAATTTTAGTTTATATTAATAGTTACTTGATTGCTTTTTTTGACAAGTCCATTCCAGTCATAAAATTCGGCATAAAGTTTGTACGTTCCGCTTTCTGGTAGCATTTCCCATTTACTTTCAATTGTTTTATTTAAAATATTATTTATTGTTTTTATTTTATTTATATCTCCTGTTTTTTCGTTTTTAGTGAACAAATCAACTTTTATTATTTGATCGGGGTTGGTAATAATCATTTCAATATTTAAGGGGAAGTCTATTGAATTTAAAGCTAACCCACTGGTTGGATAAATAATATTTAGATTAGAAGGAAGTCTTTCATTGTTTTTGTTTAGGACTAGATTAAATTCTAATGATTTTTCGGCGCAATTTAAAACATCGTCACAAACCACGACCTTTAGATTATAATATCCATTATTTAAGAAGGAAATGTCTTTATTTAAATCAAAAGGATAAGATGTTTTTCTGTCTAATAAATTTCCATTTATATAATAATCTACTTTATATATTCCTCTAGGGGCTGTTGCTTGTAGTTCTACGGAGAAATTTTCAGTACTTATAGTAGAATTGTCTTCCATGTTTTTTATAGAAAAAACAGGAATATTTTCTGGGTCATAAATATTTTCAGCTTGATTTAAGATGTCTGGATTATAATGTTCGTCTTGTTTTTTTGCCCACTCCAGAACCCTATCTTCCCATAATTTAAATTGAGGGTCATTTTCTGGATTATTTGGTATTGGTTCTAATGGGTTTTCTTTGTCTATATAATATAGTATAGAGTGGTGATCAGCAAAAAATACTTCTTCTATTAATTCAGCTGAAGTGGTTTCTGTCGCTATATCACCCGTTTCTTTGTTGATTTTAATTGTTTTTCCGACCGGTTCTCCATCAATTAATGCTTTGCCAGTTTTTTCTATTTGTGGTTCAGAAAAGTTTTCTACAGGTGTTCCTTGGAGTGCATTTTTCATGAATTCGTTCCAGATTGGAGCAGCAATCACACTACCATCAGCTCCTCTTTTCATTTCTGAATTATCATTGTTTCCAACCCAAACACCAGCGACAAGAGACGGAGTATAGCCCATTGTCCAGGCATCTCTAAAGTTATTAGTTGTTCCAGTTTTTGCTGCTACTGGCCTATTTTCCAGGGTTAAAGTGTTTCTTTCTCCAAAAACAAAAGACCTGGCAGAATTGTCTGATAAAATACTGTTAATCATTTTAGCTATATTTGGCTCTAAAACCTTTTTCTTTCTTTCTTGAAATTCTTCTAAAATTTTTCCATTCTTATCTTCTACTTTTAAAATTATGTTTATAGGACTTATTTCTCCTTCTCTAGCAAAAATACTGTAAGCATTAACATGTTCTAAAAGTCTAACTTCAGCACCACCCAAAACAAGAGACAAGCCATAATTATCAGGGTCAGTTAAACTTGAATATCCAGCTTCTTTGGCTAGATCGATAACATTATTTATTCCAGCTAGATATAGAGCTTTTACAGCTGGGATGTTTAGAGAGCCTGCTAGAGCTTTTCTTATAGAAATTGGTCCACTTTCTTGACCGTTATAGTTATTTGGTTCATAGGCCTTTCCAGAAGCAGAAAAATTAGTAATTACATCATATAAAATTGAATTTGGGTTAAATCCTTTTTTGAATAATGCAGCATAAACCAGGGGCTTCATTGATGATCCTGGTTGTCTTAATCTTAAAGCAACATTTACCTGTCCATCTATTTCTTGATTAAAATAATCTTTTGAACCAACCATGGCTAAAACTTGTCCATTTTTAGGATCAATGGCCACCAAAGAGGCATTATTGGCATTAAATTTTGAAACATTTTCTTCGACTCTATTTTTTATAGCTTCTTCGGCTATTTTTTGTTTTTCTAAATCAAGGGTAGTATATATTTTTAAACCACCTTGCTCTACTTCTTTTGTGCCATATTTTTCTGACAAGACTTCCTTGACATACATTACGAAATGAGGAGCTATTATATTAGTTTCCGGACCCTTGAAGATTAATTGATAATTTTTAGCTTCTTCTTTTTCTTCTTCATTGATATATCCCTGTTCTTGCATTAAATCTAAGATATATCGTTGTCTGCCAATTAAAAGATCTTTGTTTGGTCCATAAGGAGAATATCTACTAGGAGCTTGTGGAAGGGCGGCTAAAATAGCGCTTTCAGCTAAAACTAAGTCTTTGGCGGGCTTGCCAAAATATTTTTGACTAGCAGCCTCAATACCATAAGCATTAGATCCGTATGGAATTTCATTTAAGTACATTTGTAAAATTTCATCTTTACTGAATTTTTTTTCTATTCTTTGGGCAATAATCATTTCTTTTATTTTTCGAGAATATTTTTTTTCAGAAGTTAATAAAGAGTTTTTAACAAATTGTTGGGTTAGTGTTGATGCTCCAGCTTTTTTGCCATACAAAACATTAGTTATTATTGTTCTGGCAATAGCTAAAAAGCTAACACCTTTATGTTTATAAAAATTTTTATCCTCGATGGCTATAGTTGCTTGTTCGGCATGGTCTGGAATTTCAGATAAATTTATTAAAGTTCTTTTCTCTTCACCATGAAATTCATATAATATATTTTCTCCAGACCTATCATAAATAATTGTACTTTGAGCGATTTCTCTTTCAATAAGTTGATTGGGGTTAGGTAAATCTTTGGAAAGAAAAAATATGGTTGTTAAAGAAACAATAATGCCTATTAAAAATAAAATAACAAAAGCTCTAATGGTTTTTCTATTAAATAAAAAAGAAATAAAAATGTTTTTTTTCTTTTTTCTAGAATAGTTTATATTATTTGTTTTTTTATAAACCATTTTTATTTTTTTTGGTCTATAGTATTGAGAACCTGATGTTCTTTTTTGCAAATCTTTTTTTATCATTTTTTTATTTATTTTTTTGTTTTTCAAAATTTAAAAAATTTGTTAGAATACAAAGATAAAATAATATTAGCAAAATAAGGCTAATTTCGCAATAGATTTTATTTAAAATACTATGGATAATATCAGAAAAACAGTTATTTTTACTCTTATTTTCTTTATATTTTTTCTAATTAATAAACCTGTTTTAGCTAGTGACTCTTCAAAGGCAAACTCTAATATAGTTTTTAAAGCTGAGGTTTTGGAAATTATAGATGAAGAAGAAAAAAAGGGAGATGATGGTCGAATAATAAAACAGCAGAATGTTCGTTTGTTGGGCGTGGAGGGTGATTTCAAGAATAAAGAAATTATTTTTATTGGAATTGGCAATGTTGAAGTTTTGGGAAATAAGGTTTATAAAGAGGGTCAGCGGGTTTTTGTTTTGGCTTCTTGGAATCAAAGTGATAATTCATATAATTATTATATAACAGATTACTCTAGAAAAAATATTTTAATTATAATTGGTTCTTTATTTTTTTTGCTTTTACTTTTAGTTGGTAAATTTAAGGGCTTGAGATCTGTGGCTTCTCTGTTTTTAACTTTTTTAATAATAATATTTTTTATTGTTCCTAAAATATTGAATGGCGCTAATCCAGTTTTAATTACTTCTGTTGGGTCTTTTTTAATATTGTTATTTATTGTTTATTTAACGGAAGGCTTTAATGCTAAATCTCATATATCTGCTTTATCTATTTTTTTAAGCTTATCTTTGGTCATAGGTTTTTCTTGGCTTTTTATTAATTTAGCTAAGTTGTCAGGTGCTTTTAATGAAGATGTTTTTATTTTATTAAATATTGGGCAGAGTGTTATAAACTTTAAAGGATTTTTATTAGCAGGAATAATTATTGGAACTTTAGGGGTGATAGATGATATAATAATTTCTCAGGTTGCGGCTGTTGAACAAATAGTTGAATCTAACCCTCATCAGGACTGGAAAGATGTTTTTAATAAGGCTCATAAAATTGGAGTTTCTCACATTTCTTCAATGACTAATACTCTTTTTTTAGCTTATGCTGGTGTTTCTTTGCCGGTTCTAATATTGTTTGTTAGCCCAGAAAACCCTTTCGCTAGTTTTGAACAAATGATTAGTAGCGAGGCTATTAGTACGGAAATAGTAAGGGCTTTAAGTGGAAGCATCGGAATAATTTTATCCGTTCCTTTGTCTACTTTTTTTGCTTCTTGGTGGTTTATTTATAAAACAAAAAAAGATAAATTTAGTTAAACAAAAAAACAGTTAATTAATAACTGTTTTTTTGTTTGAGCGGGTAGGGGGAATCGAACCCCCATCCTCAGCTTGGAAGGCTGATATAAAAGCCATTATACGATACCCGCTAAAATGCGGAACGGACGGGACTCGAACCCGCGACCTCCTGCGTGACAGGCAGGCGTTCTAACCAACTGAACTACCGCTCCTTTAGTTTTGCTTTAAAGCAAGAAAATAATAACAAAAAAAAATAGGCTTGTCAAAAACATTTTTTTGGTATATACTAGGTAATATTAAAAGCCTTAAAAAGGCCTTATTTTTAGAATTTATTAGAAGATTTTAATTGAAATTAAAATTTTTCAAAAGTATGTTGGACGTAAAAAAAGTTGAAAAAATAAAGAAAGATCTTTTGGAAAGAAAAAAACAAATTTTAGCCGATCTTAATGATTTGTCAAAAAAAGATTTACATGAAGTTGATAATAGAGTAGCTAAATTTCCTGAGTATGGTGATAAGCCAGATGAAAATGCTCAAGAAATTAGTGAATATTCAACTACCGTTGTGGCTGAAAAAGTTTTAGAAAAAACATTAGAAGAGATTGATTCTACTTTAAACAGAATTGAGAAAGGAACTTATAATATTTGTAAATATTGTGGAGGAGAAATAAGCGAAAAAAGATTAGAGGCTAGACCAACAGCTAGCTCATGTATTGAGTGCAAGACCAAACTTCAAGAAGAAAATGAATAATTTTTTTTCAAAAAAAGAAAATATTATAAATATAGCTATTATTTTTTTAATAGCTATATTTTTTATTGTGGATAGAATTTTAAAGTTTTTAGCAATAGATTTTTTAGAGAGTAAAAATATTTTAGGCGAAGTTTTAAGGTTTAGTTTTACAGCCAATAAGTATATAGCTTTTTCTTTACCGTTTAGTGGTTTGTTTTTGAATTTATTTATTATTTTTGTTTTGTTTTTAATTTTAGTTTATTTAATTTTTTTGTTTTATAAAAAAAGACAATATGAATTTTGGGGATTTTTAGCTATTTTTTGTGGAGCTTTAAGTAATTTGATAGATCGTTTGCAATATTCTTTTGTTGTTGATTATTTAGATTTTTATTCTTTTACGGTGTTTAATTTGGCTGATGTTTTAATATTTGTTGGTGCTGTTTTTTTGCTCTATTTTTATTTTAAAAAAGAAACTAAAGAAAAATAGTATAAAAAGAAAACTAGCACAATTTATTTATTATTTTTTGCTTTTATTTAATAAAAAAGAAAAAATTTTACTAGTTGACTTTTGTTTTTCTCTTTGTTAAATTATTAAATATTGAGCTTTTTGCTCACTTGTTTTTGTTTTTAATTTTTTTGTCCCTGTAGTTCAATGGATAGAACATCAGCCTTCTAAGCTGAATATCTAGGTTCGATTCCTAGCGGGGACACATTTAAGTGCTCTTAATTAAATCAAATTTATGATTTATTTTTTCTTTTTTGTTTTGTTTGTTTTAATCTTAATTTTGATTTTAGCCTCCGTTCAATTTTATAATATTGTTTTTCGAGGCTTTGCTCCTTTTATTTCCACTAAATTTGAAGCTGTTTTAACCATTCTAAAAGATTTAGATTTAAAAGGAAGTGAATGTGTTTATGAATTGGGGTCTGGTAAGGCTGGATTTTTAAGAGCAGTTGAACAAAGATTTGGTAATAAAAAATTAATTGGCGTTGAGTATTCTTTTTTTCCTTATATTTTAGCTAAAATTCAAATTGCTCTTTCTGGTAGTTTTATAAAAATCATCAGAAAAGACATGTTTAAAGTTAATTTGAAGGAAGCTGATATAATTTATTGTTTTTTAAGTCCAGAAATGATGATGAGATTAGAAAAAAAGTTTAAAACAGAGTGTCGTCCAGGAACGTTAGTTATAAGTTATCATTTTAAATTACCAAATTTTGAACCAGAAAGAATCTTGAAGGAAGATAATGATAATATTTATTTTTACCGAATTTAGTTTTTAAATATTTCGGTTGATGGTGGCTATAGTTTAGCGGCTAGAACACTGGTTTGTGGTACCAGTAGTGAGGGTTCGATTCCCTCTAGCCACCCCTTGTGAAAAAGATGAGCTCAAATGCTCATTTTTTCTTTTATATAAAGGCTCAAAAGCGGTTTGCCACTCTAATAATACCCCTTCTTGAGAAATTTTAATGTTTTTTATCATTTTACCTATAAAATCAAGCCTATTTTGTTGGTTTGCCATTTTATAAGCATAAATCGGATCGGATAGTAGTTTAATTAGCTCTGCAGTTCTTTCTGCTGTATCAGTATTGTTAATTTTAAAATTACTTAATTCTGCCTCTAAAAACTTTTTGTTATTAATAATTTCTTCTCTTTTTTTAGTGTATTCTTCTTCGCTTATTTTTTCTTCGAGAAACAAATCAGTTAATTTATTTAGCTTGGTTTCATTTTTTTCTGCCTGTATTTTGAGGCTATTTTCTCTTTGTTCTAATTCCCTTAAATAAACATTTTTTATTTCTTTAGAAATCTTTAACATTTCCGCAACCTCATCTTTGGTAAATTTTATTTTTTTAATTTCATTTAGTAGCCATTGTTCTATTTTGGTTTCTAACACCGACTTCATCGGGCACTCTTTGTTTCTACAATAATAATATTGGTATTTTCCTTTAGCAGTCATTGCTTTTAGTTTTCTGCCACAAGAACTGCAATTAAGTATGTGTTGAAACTTATATTTATAACGCTTGATTTTAGGGGAGTGCCTTTTATTTAATATGTTTTGCACTTTATTAAAAAGCTTAATAGATATTATTGGTTTATGTAGCCCATTGAAGGTTTTGTTTTTTATTACAATTAATCCAGTATAATATTTATTATTTAAAATTCTACTAAGTTTGTTAAACTCTATTTTTTTTCCATTTTTTGCTCTTAGCCCTTTTTTATACATAAGTTCGGCTAAGTCTTTTAAAGAATATCTTCCAGTTGAGTATAGTTCAAAACATTTAAGAATTAATGGGGCTATCTCTTTATCTATTTCTCTTATGCCCTTTTCTTTTGTTTTATATCCAAGAATGGTATGACCAAAGACGGTATATCCTTGCTCTGCTCTCTTATATAATCCCTTTTTTGTTTCTTGAGATAAGTTCATTATAAAATCTTCTGCTATAACCGCTTTAATGGAGGCAGTTAAGGAGCTTCCCCTATTACTTAAATCGGATCCGTCTCTGCTAAAATATATTTTGTAACCTTTATTTGATAACTCTTTTATTTTTGCCCAATCGCTTATAGATCGAGCAGATCTGTCAACATCGTGAAAAATAATTCCTTCAATATTATTTTTTTTCTTAATTTCTGATAACATTAAATTAAACTCTTTTCTTCCTTGTTTTGCTGCACTTTGTATTTCTTTAAATTCTTTAACTATTTCAAGCCCCTTTTCTTTTGCAAATTTCTGATTTGCCTCTTGTTGTGCCTCTAGAGACACTCCATTTTCTGCTTGGTTTGTAGAAGATACTCTAAAATAGCTAAAATAGTTTTTCATATATATTTTTATTATATTTTTTCTCTGATTGGACTGCTTGTTTTAATTTCCATATTCTTCTCTTTATAAAAAGAGGGTATTTTAGGATGTTGGGATTTATATTTTTCTCCTTTATAAAAAATAATCCCTTTTTTATAAATTGGATTTGTATATATTTTTTTAATAGTTGATACTTGCCAATTTGTGTTTCCTCTCTTTGTTGTCTTTTTCAGATCGGTTAAATGTTTGGCTATATTTTTATACGAGACATTGTTATATTTTAATCTGAATATTAGATTTATCACTTTAGCCTCTTCTTTATTAATAATAAGCTTGCCGTCTTTATTGTTGTAGCCATATATTTTTCCACCATGCCATCCACCTTCTTTTACTTTCTTCTCCCTTCCTCCTTCTAGCCTTAAGGCGATCATTGCTTTTTCGAATTCAGAAAAAACTCCAAGCATTTGTCTAAAGGCTTTTCTAAACGGGTCGCTATTATCGAGATCTGGCTCAAGGGCAGAAATTAATATTTTATTTGCTTTATTAAATTCTTTAATAAGCCCTTCTTGTATATATAAATCTCTAGCTAAGCGATCAAGTTTGTAAATAATAATATAATCAGATTCAATAAGAGGAAGTTTATTAACCATATCTTTTAGTCCTGGTCTGTTTTCTAATCCTCCGCTAAAACCATCATCTGAAAACTCTTCAATTATTGAATAGTTGTTTTTTAAAGCAAATTCTCTGACTTTCATTTTTTGAACATTAATAGTTTTTTCTTCTTTTTGTAGATCCGTTGAAACCCTATAATATGCAATTGCTTTTTTAACCATATTTTTGTATTAATTATAATTTTTAATTTGCATTATAAGACAAGTTTTAAAAAATCTAAATGTTTTTTATTTTTACCCTTGTTTTGCAAGCCTTTTATGTTGGTATAGTCTGTTTTTTAGTTTTTTAATATCTTTAGATATTAAAAAATTAAAAAACAGAGACTAAAGAGACGAAACCGAATAATATTTCTTATTTTTTTCTTTTGTTGTTATTGTAATTTTTTCTTCTTCTTCAAGTTCTTTTAATATGACTCCTGTCCTATTTTTACCAAGTGAAGATTTTTCATATATAAATCCTATATCAACACTGCCCCCTTCTTTTATAATTTTAAAGATTTGATTTTTTCTCGTTTCTTCAATATCTTCCGTTGTTAAATTTCTTGCGTATTTAAACTTTAAGAGAGAAGCCTCTTTTTCTATATTAATGATAAATTCCGCTTCTTCTTGAGAAAACCTGTTTTTCATTTGCTTTATAAATATCTTATTATTATCTTTTTTGTTTACAGAGAAACTAGAATCTATGCTTGCGAGTATATCGCTTGAACCCCTTAAAGAATTTGGGTTATTTTGTTTTTCGTTTCCCTTTCTATGGTGGTGTGTAATTAAAATACTGGCTCCGTATTTTGTTATTTTTCTTAATTCGTTAAATGTTTTAGAAACATCTTTTGCACTGTTTTCTTCTCCATCGAGGACTCTAATAAAGCTGTCAATAATTATAAACCCAATTCTTTTTAACTTGATTATCTTCTTTATATTTGAAATATTTTCCTCAGTTGCTTTAAAATTATTCATTACCATAAAATAGATGTTAAGGCTTTTTTTATCTGATAAACATTCAAGACGGTTTTTTAATAGTGATACACTGTTTTCTTCGTCAATAATTAATATGTTGGTTTTTTCTGTGGAAAATTTTTCAAAAACCAAGAGCCCCTGCGTTACCGATATGGCAATGTGTAGGCATATCCAGGTTTTATAGCTTCCTGGATAACCAGAGATTATAGCAATACTTTCTTTTGGGATTAATTTTTCAACGATATAAGAAATGTTGTTTTTTGTTTTTATTAAATCAGAATAGCTTATTATTTCATTATTAATTTTCTCTTGTCTTTTTAAGCTTCTTTCCACTTCGTTTATCTCTCTTCTAATTTCCTTGATAGTTGTTTTATCTTCTATGCCTAAATTCTTTTTAAGTGTTTGTATTATTTTAACTAGTTTGTTTTTAGTTGTTTCCGGAGATACTTCCTTTATTATAGAGACAATGTCTCTTATTGATGTGTTATTCATATTATTCTTTGTTAATTATAAAATATTTTTTTATAGCGTCTTCAGCTATTTCGATTGCCGAAGATAGTGGTTGATCAATTGGGCAATAAAAATCCCTATTTATTGTTCTGTATTTTTTTTTCTTTGGTAATTTAGTATCAATCCGAAAATTGAGAGGGATTATTTTTATTGAGTATTTTTCATTGTCGATTATTTTTTTAGGAACTCTTGCAAGCCTTGCCTTTTTAGTCCTTTTTTTGTTGTCCATAAAATTTGGTTGTTAGTTTATAAATAATTTAAGATTCTTCATTTGGACTGCCTTTGTTTAATATTGTTTGCTCTAATATTTCTATTATTATCTCAACATATTCCTTGGGTATTTTATTTTGATTTTTCATAAAAAAAAGACCTCGGCAAATCAGTGTTGCTAAGATCTTTTTGTTTTGGGTATTAAAAAAGGCCCTCGGAAAATCACAAAAAACAAGAAAAGATCTTGCAACATATGATTTACCGAAGGCCGTCTTTAATTTTAATTAAAGTTAGGTTGAGGCACTATTGGCGACTTCCTAATACCTTCTGATAAAATTAATTTTAAAAGAATTATTATTATTTTAACAAATTTAAAAAGTTAGTCAAGAACAAAAGCTAGTCAAGATAATCAAAACAAATATTAAAAATAGCTCCGCAAGACCTGCATTTTTTTGTTTTTTCTCCTTCCTCTTCTTGTTTGTTTTTTGACAGTTCTCCTCCGCACAATATGCATAATAGTTCTGGATCAAAATTTTCGTTAATATTTTTGTATATATAATTTTTATTATTTCTAATTGTTATATCAAACAGAGAGCCCTCGTCTGGCTCTAGATTTATTAATAAAACTTCAAAACAATTATTACATTGATTACAATAAAACTCCTGAATTTCTTGGCTTGGCTTTATCTTATATAATAATCTTTTGCAATTAGGACAGTGTATTTTGAATTTCATATTTTACATTCCGTTTTAACGGAATGGATAAATTATTAGTATTTTGTTATATTTTAAACCATTTTTATCTTAAACACAACAAAAAAAAGGGCACCCACCCTCTCATTTTAATCTTTGTAAGTAAAGACTTTTTTTATAGAAACTTGTATAAATTTTTAAACTGTCGAAAAATAAAAAAGTGTATTTAAAAATTTTGCTTTAAACCATTTTTTATTAGACAAAAATAATATCGATTTTTTACTTGATCTACTGAATAACTTTTACCCTCATCTATTTCCCTTTGAATTTGCTGACCACATGAAATTCTAATCTTAGAGGGTCTTAATTCAAACCAATAAAAATAAAACGCTGCGAAGCAAATAAATATTAAAATTAATGGCCAATATTTTTTTGTTTGTTCCATATTTTTACAAAATTATTTATAATTTAACAATTTATTTCTAATGTTTTCTATAGTAAAGTCTTTGTCTGTTTTTTTACAAATGAAATTTAAGCAAATGTGATGTTTGGTGTCTTTAAATATTTTTGTGGAGAAATTTAAGTAGTCTTTTGTATATTCTTCTAAGTCGCTTTTTTTGATATATAATAATTCAATTGTTCCGAGATTTTTATCTACAAAACAACTGGTATTAAACAAAACCTTATCTTTAAAATATTCCCACTCATTTAGTATTTTTTGTATATTTTCTTTTTTGTCTTGACTATAATTATCAAAAAGCTGTTTGTTTTTTTTATAAAAAACAACTAAATCATTTATTACATTTCCTTCGTTTACATAAGTTGCCTCTTTGTTCTCTATTTTATTAATCCAATTAAAGTCTAGATTTTTAAAAATATCTTCTATTTTGTTTATTATTATTACTGCCTTGGCACTTTTTTTTATTTTTAGGTCTTTTTTATAGTTTTTAATTATTTCTTTTATAGTTTCTAATGTAGAAGAGCCTTTATACTGGCTTTTATTTTTTAAAAAATATTCTTCTAGGCTTATTTCTCTTTTATTTTTCATATTTTAAAATTATTTTATATGCCCATGGATTTATCACAAATTTGGTTTATAAATATTTTTTGTATTTCCTCTATTGTTTTAGGCGAATCATATTCAGAAAAACCTCTTAAGTCAAGGTAATCCTCGTCTTCTCCATATATCCAGGCATAATATAGCTTATCTGGGAAATCTTTAAACATTAAAACAATAGATTGACCTCCTCCTACAGCTATTTCTGTTTCCAAAACAATAAATTTGCTTGCCAATATTTCTGGAGAATAGATTTGTAGGTCTTGATAAGCTGTGTCTTCAAAATGTTTGCCATTATATAAACCCGGGAATGAACAATCCTTGTCACAGGGAGCAAAGTTGTTATTAATATATTTATTTAGAGTAAATCTTAAATATTTAACAAATAGATTTTCTTTAATGTAGTCGTTGTATTCAGTTTCTCCTTTAGAGGGTTTTGTAAATTTTATACTCAAACAAGGATTTAAAGGGTCTTTTTCTATTATTTGTTTAACTGGCACATCATAATATATTATTTTTTTCTCCTTGTCTTGTTTAAGTATAAAAAATAAAGCAATAGGTATTATTAATAAAATACTAATAATACATTTTTTGTTTTTAATCATATTTTTAAATTTATATTATTTTTATATTATAAGACAGTTTTTAAAAAATCTAAATGTTTAAGCAATTACTGTGCCTATTTTCAAGAAAAATCGTTAAGCAATAGGGTAAGACACAAAAGCATCAAAACGGCTCAAATTTGACAGTATAGGGCTCCAAAACGAGCTGATTAATGTTAACTATTGGTTTAATAATGAGTATTTTTCTTCAAACTCCTTTCTTGCTGTTTTTGATAGGGTGAACTTTTTTCTGCCCTTTAGCCATTCATATATTTTAAAGGAGGGGATTATATAGGTTGCTTGATCTGAGGGGATTAATATAAAAAAATAATTATCTTTTGGTTGAAAATTTTTAATATTAAAAATATCTCTCGGTTGTCTCCCCTTGATTTGTATTTCAATGTATTTTCCTTTTTCATTTTTAATAACACAATCTACCCCTTTATTATCAATTATTGGACTAAAAACATCAAATCCCTCTTCAAGTAGTTTTAAAATTATTTTATATTCACAGATTTTTCCAAAAATTAAATTGTTTAGCATATTATTAAATACAAAAAAGGTTTCCCGACACGGTTAACATACCCTTTCGAGTACGCGCCTAGATAGCGAAAACCGGTCAGAAAACCATCTCTGCTATCTAGGGCTTTAAACTATACCTTATAATTATTAGGTATAAGGGTTAGGCTTTTAAAAATATTTAATTATGCTATTATTATAATATATAAAAAAATAAATTTCCAGCAACCACTGAAATTAGTTTTAAAACATCTGATGAGGATAATGTTGAACAAATCATAGCAAAAGAGGATATAGAATTTATAGAAGAATATGCACGTACAGAGTTGCTTGAGGAAACAGAGGACAATTTATTAATGTTGAAGAATGTTTATTTAAAGCCCAAACGTGGATCTTATTCGGGCGAAGAAAAGTCGTATTCGTTTATTATGGGAGATAATAGTATTTTATGGCCAGTAACAATTGATGATGATATATTTTTAAAAAAGTTACATAGTGGAGAAATAAGACTTTATTCAGAGGATATTTTAAAAGTTGATTTAGAAATAAAACAAAAAAAAGACTCTAATAATAAAATAGCATCATCATACTCTATTAAATTGATTAAAGAATATATACCATTTGAAAAGCCGCAACAAATGAAACTTTAATCCTTAATATTGTTAATAGTCCGATGGCTTAAATTGTGATTTTTTATTTTGTTGTATAATTAATCAAAAAAGTTTTCCAAGCTTCCCCACTAGCCACCCCATAAGAAAGTATATAAAAAACAACCCTAATATTAGGGTTGTTTTTTTAAATTCACCAGACCTCTTGCGGGAAGACAAGCTGATTGACAAAATTTAATAAATGTGATAAATTATTAATTCAGCTCATTAAAATGTTAATCAAAAAATAAGTCATGAAGGAAAAAAACAATCTTTTTGATTTTTGCAAAAAGGCAAAAGTTAAATTGCCGCTCAATTTAATCGACAAAAGGATTTCTTTCAGTTATATTGATAAAGACAATATAACAGTGAAGAAATTTTCGAAAATAGTGCAAATTGCCCTTGTTAATAATGAAAAAGTTTACATTTATTTAGCAACATATCGTAGTTATAATCATTCAACGGTTGCTCTTTCTTATGAAGATGGATGGAAATATTGCGTTTTTAATAATAAGGGAGTTATAGAGTCATCCACATCAATTGAGAATATTATTTTTGAAAAAAAATGGTGGCAAATTTAAAGATAGGCGACAATGTTAGTGAAGGTAACAATTTTAGTTATCTTCTTTTTTTATATTAATTCACCAAATATTTCATTAAAAAAGTTTTCCAAGTTTTGCTCTTAGCCACTCAGAAATAAAGACCTGTTTAAATCTCAATAAATAGGTCTTTTTATATACTTAAAACAACAAATAAAAGTTCTAACTTCCAAAAATCTTTTGCCCTTATTTTTTTGCTATAATAGTTATGTAATAGGACTGTAAGGCTATATTAATGACGCAGTGATGTTTTTTAAAAAATATTCAAAGTTTACAGTTGACAGTAAACTGTAAACCATATATAATAACAGTATATGAATAATGTAAAAATAAAAATTATAGAATATATAAAAAAACATGGCCGGGTTAGCGCAAATCAACTGTCTAATAATTTTGATTTGTCTAGACAAATGATACATAGACATTTGATAGATTTGATACACAAAGGAGTAATAGACAAAATTGGAACCCCTCCTAAGGTTTTTTATTTTATTAAAAAAGAAAAAGTTGCAGAAAATGAAATTGATATAGACAAGAAAACAAAAAAGACTATTGAAAAAAATTATTTAATTATCACTTCCTCTGGTGAGCGCAAGAGTGGGGTGGAGGGGTTTATTTATTGGTGTGATAAAAACAAATTGCCAATTGAAAAAACCACTCAAGAATATGTAGAAACTTTAAAAAAATATGAAAAATTTAAGAAAAACGAATTAATAAATGGGACAGTAAAAATAAAGTCTACTTTTAAAGAAGTAGCTTTAAAGCATTTATTTTATTTAGATTTTTACAGTATTGAGCGCTTTGGAAAGACCAAATTAGGTCAATTATTGCTTTATGCTAAGCAAAGTCAAAATAAAAAATTAATGAAAGAGCTAATAGATGTGATAAGGCCACGAGTTGTTCAAATTATTATCAAATACAAAATAGATGGAATTGGATTTATTCCTCCTACAGTAAAAAGAGAAACTCAATTTATGAAAATATTAGAGAATTATTTAAAGTTGCAAGTTAAAACTTTAAAAATAAGCAAAATTAAGACTGATATTGTGGTTCCCCAAAAAACATTAAATAAACTTGATGATCGTATAGATAATGCTAAAAAAACTATTGTCGTTGAAGATTATTCTCAGTATAATAATGTTTTGTTAATAGATGATGCTGTTGGATCAGGGGCAACTTTGAATGAAACAGCAGCACAGATTAAACAAAATAAAATAGCTAAAAATGTCATCGGCCTAGCGATAACAGGAAGTTTTAAAGGTTTTGATGTAATAAGTGAGGTTTAGGAATGATAAGTATATATTTAGTTGCACGGTGGCTTAAGTTTTTGGAAGGTATTTTACATCCATCACTTTAGTTTTAATGTTCTTCACGAGGGCGCTCATTGACAAAAGCGTATCAATATGATATTCTTTTTTGTTATAGATCCTTCACAAAGAAGTTAAAATTAAAAAATTATAAATAAAAAAACAGCAACCAAAATTGCTGTTTTTTAAATTCACCTATTTTTTATTAACAAAAAGAAGGGCTTTTCAACCCTTCTTTTTTTGTTTGTCAAAATGTAAATAACTTTCTTTTTGTTTATTTCGTAGTAAATTTCTTAATTGGTTTTTTGATATTTGCATTATTTTTATATCTTATTGGCATAGAACAGAAAACCAATAAACATCCATTTCTATCTCTAATTACTTCTTTATTTTTTTTAACAGAACTATCTACAAAAACTTTATTTATTGTTTGTAGATCAGTGTCGTTTGTTTCTTTTAAAATATATTTAATAGAGGGATTTTTTTTGTTAGGAAAGTAGCTGGCTAAAAGTTTTTCATTTTTAAAGTTTTCGTTTTCCCATTGAAAATTTTCTGAAATTAATCTTCTATTAATTGTTTTGACAAATTCTTCTGGAACTTCATTTTTAAATTCGTTAATTAATTCTGTGATTTGTTTTTCGGTCATTTTTTCTCCATCAGCGAATTTGATTTCTTTTTTATCTAGCTTTCCGTTTAGAGCTTCTTTAAACATATTTATTTCGAATTCAGAATATTCAGGAAGTTCCTTTTTTTTCTTTTCATATTCTTTTATTTCTTGTCCTTTTTTTTCTTTTGTTTTTTTAATTGAATTTAATAAAATGTTTTCATTTTCAAAATCATTTTTTTCTTCTTGGTTTTCTTCGTATGTCTTTATAAAATTTTCTAAATTTTCTTGATTATTAAAATTATCTAAAAATTTTTGATTTTCTTTTTCTATTTCTAAATCATCTTGTTCTCCATAAAAATAAGACGAGTCATCAAACTTGTCTTCTTTTTTGTTTGGGGCGTTGTTGGGATAAAGTTCTTCATGTTTTTTTTCAAATTTTTTATATTGCCCAGAATAAGAATAATCTTTTTCGTTTATTGGGTCATAATTTACTTTTTTCTTATCTAAAACTTCTCCATTTGGGCCATAGCCCATTTTTTTAAGCTCTTTTTCTCTTTCTGCTTTTTTTTCTTCTTCACTAAAATTTTTGTCTATTTTACCTGTGTTTTTATCAATTTTTAGACCTTGGGCTTTAAAAAAATCACCAATTTTCATAAATTTAATATTAATTATTTAAAGTTTAATTGTTTTTAGATTATATCAATTTTTCCTGTTTTTGTCAAGTGGCTACAAACCTATTATTGACTTTTTTATTATTTAGTGATTAAATGTTGAGAAGTTCTTTTAAAAAAAATGACGTTTAACCTAAATAGTTTGTATCATGAAAAAAATTTTGAAAAGTATTTTTGGTGTGGCCCTTATTTTTGCTTTATTTTATGGAGCTAACTTTTTATCTGTAAATAATAGTTTTGCCAGCACCATGGACAACAAGTCGGAAAATCTTTATCTTTTTTCTTCTTTTCTGTCGCTAATAATTGTTTTTAATCTTTTATTACAAACAAAGTTGAAGAAGTTTTTGCCGATGATTTTGTCTGTTGTTAGCTTGGTTGTTCTTTCTTGTGCAATATTGTTGGCGGTTTTTTCGGAGTTGGGTTATTATTCTGGTCCGATGGCCAATGATGTTGTTTCCTTGGTTTTATTAACTACCTCAGGAATTGTTTTTTTGCTTTATCATTTTAAGCTAGAAACAGAGGTTTAGCATTTTTTTATTTTAACCCGGACAATTTGTTCGGGTTTTTTAATAAAAATTTATTCCAATTTTTTTGATTTAAATTTTCAAGTTTAATTGCTTTTTTTAATTTGTATCTACCAATTTCAGTTCTTTTTAATTCTTGAAGATAAGCGCCACATTTTAATTTTTTGCCTAAATCATCGGCTATTGTTCGAATATATGTTCCACTGGAACAGTGAATTTTAATTTTGAGATTAGGCCATTTATATTTAGTTATTTTTATATAAAATATATTTATTTTTTGTGGCTTTCTCTTTATTTCTATATTTTTTCTGGCTAATTCATATAATTTTTTTCCATTTACTTTTTTAGCACTATACATGGGAGGAATTTGACTTTTTTTTCTGGCTATTTGTTCTAATGTTTTTTCTATTTTTTCTTTAGTAATTTTTTTTCCTTGATATTCAAAATTTATTTGTCCACAACGATCATAAGTGTCGGTTGCTTTTCCTAAAAATACATCAGCTTCATATTTTTTATCAAGTTTTAAAAATCTTTCTATTTGTTTGGTTGAACTTCGGCTTATTGCTAAAATCATTAAACCCGAAGCAAATGGGTCTAACGTCCCTGCGTGTCCAATTTTTTTGACTCCAGTTATTTTTCTTAATTTATTAACAATAGCATGGGAAGTGGGACCACTTTCTTTGTTTATTAAAATGAAGCCCGAATTTTGATCGGGCTTATTGTTTGTTTTTATTTTATTTTTGTTCGTTATTTTCTTCTTGATAATTGTTATCATTTTTTTTCTGATAATTTATTTTTATATCATATAAAACTTTTTTTAGTTTATAGGGACTTCTTACATGATATAAAACAGCTTCATAGCCATCACTTCCGGCGGTACTAATTGAAAGAGTTCCGCTTTTAATTATTCTTTCTAACAGTGATTGACTAACACCAATGTCAGTTATTTGATTATAATATATTGTTTTAACTGAAGTTTCTAGCCATCCTTTTTTAACTATTATTCTTTGATCGGTAAAGACAAATTCGTTTGATATTTTTAAATAAAAAACATTATAAAAAATTATAGCAGGTGTTATTATTAAGAAAAAGATTATTGCTAAAATCAGCCAAATACTAACAATCCACTGGCTAACATCTTCAACGCTTATAATATTTAGATATCTGGATAAATTATCTGAAAAGTTATTTTGTCCAAGAATTTCTTCATAAGGAGTTTCTTGAACCCTGCCTACTATTTTTTTGCTTTCAGGAATAGCTATTAATTGAGCTTGATCTAAAAAAAAGAGACCAGCTGATATAGCCAGAAAGATAGCCAGCCACTTTAATAAAAGGGCAACTATTTGTATTTTTATGTAGCGATTGCAAATAGAAAAATATTGTAATATTTTTTCTTCTTCACCAAAACTATTTTTTAGTATACGACTCATCATATAAAAATATAATAACAAAATTTTTAAAAAAAATAAAACTATGTTAAAATTTATTAAAATAAAAAATATTATATATAACTTATGAATCAAGAAAAAAAGAATGGAAAATATAAAATAGCTTATTTCAGCATGGAAATAGCTTTGGAAAATGATATTAAAACTTATGCTGGCGGATTGGGTGTTTTGGCTGGTGACACCTTAAGGTCGGCGGCTGACTTGGATTTACCAATGTTGGGAGTGACTCTTTTAAATGATTTGGGATATTTTAAACAAAAAATTGGGAAAAATGGCCAAGAAGAACTAAAGTCAAATTATAATTTATCTAAATTAAAGAAGTTGCCGAATAAAGTTAAAATTAAGATTGGTAAAGATGATGTTGTGGTAGGTGTTTGGCAATATTTAATTACTGGGCGTGGCGAATATCCAGTGCCAGTTTATTTGTTAGATACAAACATTGCTGGTAATTTACCCAAATATGCTAGTTTAACTGGGCAACTTTATGGTTCTGGCAAAGATTATCGTTTGATGCAAGAAATTGTTTTAGGTCGGGCTGGTGTTAAAATTTTAAATTCTTTGGGACATAAATATTTAAAAAAATTTCATATAAATGAAGGTCATGGTAGTTTAGCCGCGGTTGAATTATTCCTTAATTCTAAAAAAAGAAAAAACGAAGACAAAATTAGAGATGTTCGGCGAAAATGTGTGTTTACAACACATACCCCAGTTGATGCTGGTCATGATGTTTTTCCTTTAAAATTTTTCTTAGACTATCAAAAAGATTTTCCTTATAAACTAAAAGGGTTGGTTGATAAAAAAATAGTCAACATGACAAAAATTGGTTTATTTTTTAGTAATTTTATAAATGGCGTAGCTTTAAGTCATCAAAAAGTTTCTAACAAAATGTTTCCTGAATATCCAATTCATGCAATAACTAACGGAATTCATTCTGAAACTTGGACTTCTCCTCATTTTCAAAAAATATATGATAAATATATTCCTAATTGGAGAAACTCAAATTTATCTTTGAGAAATGTTTTTAACATTCCTTTGTCTGTTATCTGGCAAGCCCATCAGAGATCAAAAAAAGATTTAATAGATTATATTTATAAAAAGCAAAAAATAAAATTAGATCTAAATGTTTTTACTATTGGCTTTGCTCGTCGTTTCACTGGTTACAAGAGATCTAATCTTCTTTTTCATGATATTAAAAAGCTTTTAAATATTCATCATAATATTGGACAAATTCAAATAATATATGCCGGCAAAGCTCATCCAAACGATGTAGATGGAAAAAAATTAATTAAAGATATATTAAAAATGAAGGAGCAATATAAAGATGAAATAAAAATTGTTTTTTTAGAGGGCTATGAAATGAAATTAGGAAAGTTAATGACTTCTGGAGTTGATATTTGGCTTAATACTCCCCTTCCTCCTAATGAAGCTTCAGGAACTAGCGGTATGAAAGCTGCTCATAATGGCATTCCACATTTTAGTACTTTGGATGGTTGGTGGCTTGAGGGCTATATTAAGGATAAAACTGGTTGGGCTATTGGAGAAAAAAGAAAAAGTTTTAATTCTTTAGAATTGAACAAAAAAGATGCTGAAAGCTTGTATTATAATTTGGAAAATAAAATATTGCCACGTTATTATGGTGTGCCTAAAAAATGGCAAGAAACTATGCAAAATACAATTGCCATAAATGCTTCTTATTTTAATACAGAAAGAATGCTTCAACAATATATTCAAGAAAATTATTTTGTTAGTGAAAGTTAATTTTTTAAATAAAGAATTTATGGAAAATAAAACAAACGATAAAAAAATGGATTGGCACTCTTTAGAAATTAAAGCTATTTTTGAGCAATTAAAATCAAACAAAGATGGCCTTGATTCTCATGAAGTTTTTACAAGGCAAAAAGAGTTTGGCTTAAATAAACTTCCCAGTCGTAAGGTCCCCAATATTTTTATTATTTTTTTTAGTCAGTTTTTAAACCCTTTAATTTATGTTTTAATTTTTGCTGGAATTATTTCTGTATTTTTAAAAGAATTTACAGACGCTTCTTTTATCTTTGGGGCAATAGTTTTTAATGCTATTATTGGCGCTTGGCAAGAAAATAAAGCTGAGAAAAATGCAGCTGCTTTACAAAATCTTTTAAAAATAAAAGCTAGAGTTAAAAGGCATGGAATTGAAAAAGATATTAATGCAGAAGAATTAGTAGTTGGTGATATTGTTTTTTTGGAGTCTGGTTCTAAGGTACCGGCTGATTTAAGATTGTTTGATTGTAAAAATTTATCAATTGATGAGTCTTTTTTGACTGGAGAATCAGAGGCGGTTAGTAAGAGCTTGGAAAAATTAAAAAAAGATACACCTCTTAATAAGAGAAGTAATATTGCTTATGCTGGCGCTTCAGTTATTTCTGGTCGTGCCTGGGGGGTTGTTATTGAAACTGGTTTGAATACTGAAGTTGGTAAGATTGCTGATATTATTTCATCTTCTCAAAAAACAAAACCACCTCTTATTATTAGAATGGAAAGTTTTACTAAAAAAGTTTCTTTTATTATTTTGTTTCTTTGTCTTGTTTTGGCAGTTATTTCTATTTGGAAAGGAGTAGAGCCAATGGAGGTTTTTTTCTTGGTTGTGGCTTTGGCAGTTTCAGCTATTCCAGAAGGTTTGCCGGTAGCTTTAACTGTAGCCTTATCTGTAGCAACAACTAGGATGTCAAAGAGAAATGTTGTTGTTAGACAATTAACAGCGGTAGAGGGCTTAGGCTCCTGTACTATGATAGCTAGTGATAAAACTGGAACATTGACTGTTAATCAGCAAACAGCTAAATTAATTTATCTTCCCAATTCTAAAAAAGTTAATATTTCAGGACAGGGATATAATGGTATTGGGTCCTTAGATTATGGTGATGAATTTAATCAAGAAGATAAGAATATTGTTTTTGAAATAATAAAAAATTCTGTTTTAAGCAATGAAGCCAAGTTATGGAGATCAAAAAAAGTTTGGCATCACCATGGAGATTCTATGGATGTTGCTTTTCTGGCTATGGCATATAAAGCAGGTATTTCTTTAGATGAAATAGACAGTTCAGTTGAACATTTATTGGGAGTGCCTTATGAGTCAGAAAAGAGATTTTCAGCTAAAATTTATAAAGATAAAAAAACAGAAGAAGTTCGAGTGGCAGTTAAAGGATCTGTAAATCGTGTTCTTGATTTTTGTTCTCAAGCTGGAACTTTAGAGTCTTCAAGTTCTTTAGATAAAGCTAGTATTAAAAAAGAAGGGGAAGTCTTAGCTTCTTTGGGTTATCGAGTTTTAGCGGTTGCTTATGGAAAAATAGATATAAATGATTTTGATTTTAAAAAATTTGAAGATAAAAAAATAAAAAATATTAATTTTCTTTCTTTGGTTTGTTTTATAGATCCTTTAAGAAAAGACTCTAAACAAGCCGTTGAAAAATGTAAGGAAGCAGGAATAAAGGTTATAATGGTTACTGGAGATCACCCGGCTACTGCTTTGTTTATTTCTAAAGAATTAGGAATTGCTGATTCTAAAGAACAAGTTGTAACTGGAGATAAACTTGGTTCGGCTGATTTAGAAACTACTCCTAAATTTGTTGATTTAATTAATAAAACAACTGTTTTTGCTGGTGTTTCTCCTTTGCAAAAATTAAAGATAGTAAAGGCTTTGGTTAAAATGGGTCATTTTGTGGCTGTGACTGGTGATGGAGTAAATGATGCTCCAGCTCTTAAACAAGCTAATATTGGAGTGGCTATGGGCTCTGGAACTGATGTGGCTAAAGAAACCTCTACAATGATAGTTGTTGATGATAATTTTGCTTCGATTGTTGGGGGAGTAGAAGAGGGTCGTTTTGCTTATGATAATATTAGAAAAGTTGTTTATTTTGTTCTTTCTAGTGGCGCCGCTGAAATATTTATTTTTTTGTTAGCAGTTATTTTTAATTTACCTCTTCCTTTTTTTGCTGCTCAACTTTTATGGTTAAATTTAGTTACTAATGGAATACAAGACATATCTTTAGCCTTTGAAGCTGGTGAGAAAGGTGTTATGAAGAGACCACCAAGATCGCCTCAAGAAAATATTTTTGACAAACTAATGACGCAGCAAACCTTGATTTCGGGCTTGTTTATTGGGCTTGTTGTTTTTGTTGTTTGGTATTACCTTCTTAATGTTTTAAACTGGGAAGAAATACATGCGAGAAATTTTCTTTTAATGTTGATGGTTTTATTTCAAAATATTCACCTCTTAAATTGTCGCTCAGAGTTTGTTTCTATTTTTAAAATTTCTTTTAAGAAAAACATGCTTATTCTTTTTGCAATAGTTGCTGCTCAGTTATTACATGTATTTGCTATTTATAATCCTTTTTTAAGCAAGGCTCTTCAGACTCAAAAGATAAGACTGGAAGAGTGGTTTTATTTGCTTCTAATAGCTTCTTCTGTTTTGTTGGTAATGGAAATTTTTAAATTAATCAAGAGAAGACAAAATAATGTCTAAAAAAAAGATAAAAGATAAAAATTTAATATTTTTTTGTTTATTCTTTTTGTTTATTCTTTTTTTTTGTTTCTTTGCTTTTTTGTTTTTAGAGTCTAAGTCTGTGGATAAAATTGATTTTAATGATGGAGACGTTGTTGTTTCAAAAATAAAAAACAAAGAAATTAATGTTGAGTTGGCTGTTTCTCCTGAAAAAAAATATTTAGGTTTAAGTCACAGAGAGAGTATCCCGGATGATTTTGGAATGCTTTTTTTGTTTTTTAATAAAGACATAAGAGCATTTGTTATGAGAGATATGAAATTTAATCTTGATATTGTTTTTATTGATGAAAATGAGATTGTGAAAATTTATAAAAATTTATCTTTCGAAGAATTTAGTCAAAATATTATTTATAAATCATCAACTCCGGTTGATAAAGTTTTAGAGCTTAGAGGAGGTTTTTGTGATGATAATGAAATCTCGGTTGGTGACAGTTTTTACTTTAATAAACATTGATTTTTGTTGTTGTTTTATTTTTTTTGTGCTATAATTGTCTTAGATTTAAATTATATAGGAATTGGTCGGTTCCTATTTTAAGCAATAAATAATTTTTTAAAATTATGAAAAAGGTAGCTAAAAAGAAAGTTGCAAAGAAACCAGTAGCTAAAAAGAAAGTTGCAAAGAAACCAGTAGCTAAAAAGAAAGTTGCAAAGAAACCAGTAGCTAAAAAGAAAGTTGCAAAGAAACCAGTAGCTAAAAAGAAAGTTGCAAAGAAACCAGTAGCTA
>Ga0334901_1000581_pt1 | contig 48914 bp, 46 predicted proteins | sample GraSluR3_MG_3_FD_207216 | JGI IMG/M metagenome (GOLD analysis project Ga0334901, IMG submission 207216) | Sludge microbial communities from methane-producing bioreactor in Wageningen University, Netherlands - Granular Sludge_15_08-R3 | ecosystem: Engineered > Bioreactor > Anaerobic >...
ACCTGACCTCAAACCCATAGAATTCATCTGGAAAACAATAAAAAGAGAAATATCACCATTATTCATAGAAACACGAGAACAATTACGCGAATTAATAGAAAAAAACTATAAAAAATGCACACAATCCCTAACATATGCCCAAAAATGGATAAAAAAATTCTTAAAAATAAGTTAAAAAAGATTAGTAAAAAACTATAATTAAAAATAACCAGTTAAAATCTTATTTTACACTAACTTTCGTAGTTACATGGGTATTCTTTGTTTTACCTCTTTTATTCTCCATAACTGATCCCATAATTGCTGTCCTGGTGTCTGCTATTGGTGGTTCTGGTCCTGCTTTAGTGGCAATAGTCCTTTCTGGTGCTATTAAACCCAAAAAACTAGAAGTTCAGAACCTTAAAAGATGGGCAATTTTTATAATGTTACTGGTATTAATCAGTTTTCTGGTTGTTTTATACTTAGGAATCTCTTTAAACACGATTTCTATTACCGTACTAATTTTAATAATTGTTAATGCAGTTATAGCTGCTTATATAATTACTGGGGGATTAGCTGCTCATGAAGGGATACGAGAGCTTCTGAGCAAACTGTATATCTGGAAGGTGGGTTTAAAATGGTATATTGTTGCCTTATTAATATTCCCGGTTATAACCTACCTTTCGCTTATCTTCGGTGTTTTCACTACTGGTTCTCCCATTAGTGAAATATTACCCCAAATTTCAATTAGTGCTATTTACGGAGCTATTCTCTCTTTCTTTTACATTACTTTGATTCGCGGCCCTTTAAGGGAGGAGATAGGTTGGAGAGGCTTTGCCCTTCCACTATTACAGAATCTTTACTCCCCTCTGGTGGCAACATTAATTTTAGCTGTAATCTGGACAGTCTGGCATTTGCCACTTTATTACAATGGTATGTATCCCGGTGGATTTGATGCATTCCTAACCCGATTCACCTGGAATATTGGACTTACCTTCCTCTTTACCTGGATTTATAATCATACCCGGGGCAGCCTACTTCTAGTCACCTTATTCCATGGTTCGATTAACACGGCAGGTACCCTGATTATCACTACTGTGGGCATATCCGGACCATATTCGCTAGCTTATATTGTTTTAATTAATATTGCAGCAATTGTGGTCATCATAGCCGATAAAATGTGGCGAAAACTACCTGAAGACCATGGAGCAGTATATAAGTATTGATCCTGCAATCAAAGCGGATGTTTAAGCGGTATTAAATCAGGGGGCTCTGCTATTGACTAACCTGAACTCAAACATTGCAATGACCAGACTTCATAATCAACAACTCATTAGTACCAAGTTCAAGAAGCCCCTTGAGTTAATTTCATGGTTAGGAGCTATCCAGGGTCAGGACTATGCTGGTGCTAAATGGGCGTTGGGCCTTCGTTTACCAGGAATTACCGATACTTATGTAGAGAATGAGTTTGGTGCTAAAACTCTTCTACGGACATGGCTCATGCGGGGGACTCTCCAGATAGTTTCTGCCGATGATATTCACTGGATGCTCAATTTACTGGCGCCACGTATTATTAAAAAGAACACACGCCGATACAGGGAACTGGAACTGGATGATGATACTTTAAAACAAAGTAATCAGGTGTTAAAAGAATCACTGGAAGGGGGTACTGAACTTAACCGGAAGGAATTACTGATTATTCTCAGAAAAAAGGGTATTGGCACAGAAAGCAACGAGCAGCTTATATCCTGCAGAGAGCTTCCCTTGATGGGCTGATATGTCAGTGTGGAGTGGATAATAATGTTCCCTTCTATATGTCCCTGGATATGATCCCGGAATCTGACATTGATGATGATGATGATGATGAAGCACTGGCCGAACTCACGCGGCGTTATTTCAAAAGCCGTGGACCGGCAACTCTCCATGACTTCATATGGTGGTCTGGACTTCTGACAGCTGATGCTCGAACAGGATTAGAGGCAGTTAAGTCCGAGCTTAATCAGGAAACCATCAAGGGGAGAACTTACTGGTATTCTGAAGAAGAAAATTTGTTAACCCTTAACGAAGATTCTGGGGCAAACCTGCCCGTGGTCCATCTTTTACCCACCTATGATGAGTATCTCTTTTCCTACCGTGATCGGAGTGCTTCATTGGACCTTAAAATGCGTAAATACCTTCAGGGGCATTACCGTTCAACCATCTCTTTAGATGGTCAGATCGTAGGCACCTGGAGGCGTACCTTCAAAAAGAGCCGGGTTTTGATGGAATATCATCGCTTCATAACACTTAATCGGGATGAAAAACATGCTCTGGATGAAGCGGGACTGTTATACAAGAGATTTATGAATAAAAAATAAGCTGGTACTGTTTTTGCTAAAACTATATTCTGTCAATATAATAAATCAATTGTACCTGTAGATTCGTGAACAAATACGGATAAAATTCACGAATCTCAGGATAGAATGGACCCTATAAATGTTAGGATGGAATTTAACCTATGTTTTAAGTGTTTTCAGTAGAGTGGGTGCTTTTTAACTCTTCTTTTGGTAGTTTTATTACCAGTGATTCCTCTTCAAAGGCACCGGAATCCTGGGCCAGACATTCTTTGATCTGGGCCTGGATCTGGTGGGGGTCTTCCACATCTACCAGGTCAATTACCTCTACCTGGTCCCGGAATCTCTGGATGGCTTCCTCATTCAGGTTCTCCACGTAGGGTATGGCTCCGGTGGCGCCGTTTATTCTTTTCTTTTCCGGGTCGGCACCATTTTCATAGAGTGCCTTTATACTCTGGCCGGTGATATGTCCCTGGACTTCGGCACCGCACACCACTAAAAATCTGAGGTTTGGATTGGAAACCACGTTGGCTATGACCTTTTCAATTCCTAGGTTTTCGGTGTGTAAAGGCCCGGAAATACTTGCCCCGGCATCTACCGGCGTATTTTCCATATGGGAGCCTAGGGTTACCACGGCCACTGCGCTTTCCACATCGCCGGTGGTGTAGTCGCCCACCACCGGGGGCCATTCTTCTACTGATTTTTTTTCCACCATGATTTTACCTCCAGATTTTTTAACTCAAATTTAAATTTTAACTATCAGTTAATGTTTAACTTGTAGTTAATACAATATATATTTTGCCCTTTCACTCCACCTAATAAAACGGGATATTCCGGCTTGATTTTGGATATAAAATCCAAAAAACTCTTAAAATCAGGAATTATTTAATGGAAAATATAATAGATTGGTTGGCCCAATTTTTAAATATCCCGCAGGGACAATCACCCCATCTTTAACCAAGATTTAAAAAGATTCACATCCAACAGTATAGTAGAGATCAATGGGTGAACTTACCATGTCTAACATTTCCCGAAGAGAACGAGAAAAGCAGAAAAGGCGCCAGGAAATAATAGATGCTGCAGAGAAGGTTTTCTTTGCCAAGGGATATGACAAAGTTACCATGGATGAGATAGCCCAAAAAGCAGAGGTTAACAAAGCACTCCTCTATTATTATTTTAAAAATAAGGAAACCTTATTCTTCGCAGTAAATCTTCAGGGGGTACGAATTCTCCATGAAATATACGTGCGATGTTTTAATATTGACACTGATGGTTATGGTAAGGTAAAAGTCATGTTACAGGGATTGTTTGATTTTTCAAGGGAGTATCCGGAATACTTCCGCATATATTGCTACTCCGGGACCGAAAGATTTCAGATGAGTGATAATGAGGATGCCCATGAGATCGTGGATCTGAGCACGGGAATGTGGCGTATCATGGTTGAAGCCATACTGGAAGGCATTGCCGATGGAACCATTAGAAAAGATTTAGATCCAGTTGAAATGTCAATATACTTAAACATAATGGCCACCAATGCATTAAACCTTGATTTTAGTTTTCAGATGGTGCTGGAGGCCCGTGGAATATCCCGGGAAAAGTACTGGGAAGATCTGTTGAGTTTCCTCAACCCGGCCCTCACCCAGAGGTCTGCTTGGGGCCCAGAAAAATGACACATTAATCCAGAAAACACCTGAATCTAGTAGAAATCCCACCAAGAAACTTCCACTGCCTAATCATATAAGCTATATCTTTTTCCATACTCTTTTTATACGTATTCAACATACCCTTGGGATTATCACTGGATTTATAGTTAAATACGTAACCTTTTTAACTAATAAGGTTCATATTTATTATTCATGAGTAGAAATCCTTCAATGAAAGTTGAAAAGTGGATTACTAGCGAAGAGCTCAAAAAACGAATCAGAGAAAAAGAAAAAGACATCAAAGTTTTAAATCGACTACATTTCATGAATTATTTATACAGTGGGTGCAGTGTTCCTGAAGCAAGTGATAAACTGGGAATAACGAAAGTCACAGGTTATAATTGGCTAGAAAGATGGAATGCAGACGGGTATGATGGTTTAATACCCAGATTTGCCGGAGGGAGGCCATCTAAACTTTCAGACAAAGAAAAACGTCAATTAAAAGAAATACTTAGAAAAAGAGATGATTGGACCACCAAAGAGATTCGTAACCTAATCCACGAAGAATTCGAAGTCGAATATAGCTTAAAACAAGTAGGAATCATTCTAAGAAACATGGGCCTAAAATTTGGTAAACCATACCCTAAGGATTATAGAAGACCACCTGACGCTGAAAAACAGCTAAAAAAAACATAGACCAATATTTAAACCTAAATCCCAATGTAATAGGATTTCTAGATGAATTCTCACCACAAAGCACAGCTAACACACAAAGAGTTTGGTCAACTACCAAACCATCTATAACCAAAAATACCACTCGTTTGAAAGCCAACACAATGGGATTCTACGCAATAAAAGGACAAAGCAACATCGATTTCAAAGAACACTCACGAAAAGAAGAAATAACTGCTTTCCTAAAACAAATAAGAACAGTAAACCCTTATGGCAGAATAATGATCATACTTGACAACTTCAGATCCCACCACGCCAAACTAACCACAGAAACCGCCAAAAAACTCAACATAGACCTCATCTTCATACCACCATACTCACCTGACCTCAAACCCATAGAATTCATCTGGAAAACAATAAAAAGAGAAATATCACCATTATTCATAGAAACACGAGAACAATTACGCGAATTAATAGAAAAAAACTATAAAAAATGCACACAATCCCTAACATATGCCCAAAAATGGATAAAAAAATTCTTAAAAATAAGTTAAAAAAGATTAGTAATGAACTATAATTTTCATATTTTATCACCGTATAAGATACTGTTCATAATTAATCATTAATTTTGTGAATTTTTTTCTACTAGTAACTATCATGTAACCTGTTTTTTCCAAACATCACTACAAAGACGTTAAAATTCAATTCAACATTAGAGAATCAGAGAATAAGAAAAGCTTACATTATTAACAAAGTCTTTATGGGTTAAACCCTAAAATTTGATGTAGTTATTACCATTTATTTTTCCATGGCATTTTTTGATTTTTATACCTAAGAAGATATGATCTAAATAACATGATTATCCCTATAATTATCATCCCTATTATTGAGTAAGTGAAATATACATTGCCCAAATAATTTTGTTTAAAAAAGGATTCATATATTATAATTACTCCAAACAGGATTAACAAAGCTAAAGAAGACAGATAATAGGTTTTATTGTGATAACCTTTGTTTCTGAATGTTCCATCAATAATGAAGGAAATACCCACTAAACTAGATAATATCTGTTGTTTTTCATTAAATATTAAAAGACTAATTAATCCAAAAATTAGGACAATAAAGCCGGTGATTATCATTAGATTAGATTTTTTCATCTTTTTTGATTTAACTATAATAAATCCAACAAAATATGTTACAATGAAGATAATAGCAAGCCCTATAAGTAGCGTAATGAGTGGATGCGCCAACATATTATCACTTACTTTTTTTACTATCTTGATGTTGAAAGAAGATAATAATCATAATTATCGTTAAAAATAGATATTCATACAGTCATATTTATTCTTTTATCAATAATATTGCAATCTTATTTTAGAACGAAAATAATGACAATTTAGTTACTTCGTTATAGGATAGTTTAACGAAATAAAACGGATTCTATAATCACTAAAATTAATATGGTGAAATAAGTATTTTTAATTTAATTGGGGTATATGTACTGATCATTTTTCTGTTGTTTGATGAATTTTAAAGAAAAAAGAGGTTATTATTGGTTAAATCGTTGCTTGTAACCCAACTCTTTGAAAGTAATATTATTCATTAATCTACAAGAATTTATTTCAAACCCCTATTACAACTGAGTTCTCCAGATTGATGTATAAATAAAAATCTGAAACAATATTACGGGTAGTTTAAGATTATTAATATCCTCAATCTAAAAATTATCCCTTTTTTACTGATTTTATTTAATAAATTTTCAGGTTGAAATACATTCACCAGCACTGAATTTTTTATCCCCATAATCACAACTTTCCATTTCTAATTAAAAATGATTGTAGACTTGACCCTATGTAGATAAAACTATTTCAATTCTAAAATAAAGAATTCTTAGAACTTATTAAGTTAGTTATTACTTTATTAACATGTATTTTTTTATAAATCCTTTGATTAATCCGAATATAATAAATAAGGGACCCCATAATTAGTATTAGATAATAGGTGATAACATGCTTGAAATGTTTAATGCTAAATCAGTTGCAGTAATAGGCGCATCACAAACAAAGGGTAAAATTGGTTACGACTTGATGAAATCCCTTTTAAATTATTACAAAGGTAAAATCGTCCCCATCAACCCCAAAGGTGGTGAAGTCATGGGACTTACGGCCTATAAATCCATTAAAGAACACGGCCCAGTGGACCTGGCAGTTATAGTCATCCCATCACACCTGATCCCCACCACAGTGGAAGAATGTGGAGAAACTGGAATAAAAAACATAGTTGTGATCTCCGCAGGATTCAAGGAAGTGGACCAGGAAGGAGCAAGACTGGAAAACCAGCTGGTGGAAATATGCAAGGAATACAACATTAAACTGGTGGGCCCCAATTGTCTGGGAGTAATGGACACCTACAATAACATGAACGCATCATTCTCCTCAGACATCGCCCATAAAGGAAAAATATCCTTCATGACCCAGTCCGGAGCCATCATGGCCGCCATCCTGGATTACGCTGATAAGAAGAACATCGGGTTTTCCAGGATTGTCAGCCTGGGAAACAAGGCAGTGATCAATGAAAACGATTGTATGAAGGATTTCATGGAAGATGAAAACACCGAAGTAATAACTGCCTACCTGGAAGGTATAGTTGACGGGCCCGGTTTCATTGATGCCTGTAGGAGGGCATCACAGAAAAAGCCAGTCCTGGTTATAAAGTCCGGAACCACCTCCAAGGGATCAGAGGCAGTGTCCTCACACACAGGTACCATTGCTGGATCTGATTCTGCCTACGAAGCAGCCTTCTCCCAGTGTGGGATCATCCGGGTTAATTCCCTGGATGAGATGATGGATTACAGCAGTGCCCTGGCCCTGTCGCCCCTACCTAATGGTAAGAAGATAGCCATAATCACCAATGCCGGTGGACCAGCAATTATGACCACTGACGCTGCCATAAAAGCCGGGCTGGAAATGGCTGAGCTCACCACTGAAACCAAGGCCCGGTTAAATGAAGGATTACCAGATACTGCCAGTGTGAAGAATCCAGTGGATGTTTTGGGTGATGCCAGCCCCGAGAGATATGCCTTCACCCTGGAAACCGTGTTGGAGGATCCCAATGTGGATGGGGTGATCTACCTGGTAACACCCCAATCAGTCACTGAGCCAGAGGGAATTGCCCAGGTGGCAATTGATCATACAAAAAAAACTGAAAAACCAATTCTGTGCAGTTTCTTTGGAGGAACACGTTTTGAAGGGGCAGAAAAACTATTAGCCGCAGAACAGGTACCCAATTACCTTTACCCTAAAAGGGCAGTTAAGAGTATGAAAACCCTCTATGATTACACCCTAATCCGGAAACAGGAATATCCCAAATCTCCGGAATTTGATGCTGATAAAAATCTGGTTAAAAACATTATAGAGGATGCCCGGGAAAAGGGTAAACACACCCTGGGATTGGAGTCACTGGACATATTAAAGGCCTATGGAATCCCCACCGTGGGCACCGCCATCACCACTAACCTGGAAGAAACTGTGAAAGCCGCCGAGAAAATAGGATACCCCCTGGTTATGAAGATCGTCTCCCCCCAGATTTCACACAAGTCTGATGTGGGTGGAATTAAGCTCAACCTTACCAGTGCTGAGGAAGTGAAGGTTGCCTATGAGGATATGATGATGAACATACCATTAAAGGAGCCAGAAGCTGATCTGGAGGGTGTTCAGTTACAGAAAATGTTAACTGGTGGTACAGAAGTAATCATTGGCATGGTGCAGGATCCCACCTTTGGTTCCATGCTCATGTTTGGACTGGGCGGGATATATGTGGAAGTCCTGGAAGATGTTAATTTCGCCATTGCCCCGGTAAATGAGATGGACGCCAAGGATATGATAAGGAAGATCAAAACCCATGAACTCCTGGAGGGAGTTCGGGGAGCTAAGCCCAAGGATGTGGATTCCATTGTGGATATAATTCTCCGCATATCACAACTGATCACTGACTTCCCAGAAATCAACGAGTTTGAAATCAACCCATTAATGGTATTTGATGAAGGAGACGGAGCACTCGCCGTGGACATGAGGCTGATGTTAAAAGAAGGAGACAAAAGCGATCTCCTACAAAGTTCACCCCGATCCAAAAGTCTTAAAACAAAATGTTAGATTGAGATGTGGGTTCTACAGTCATAAACCTCAGATGATTTTTCAGGGTTTTTTATCCTACTTTAACAGTTTTTTCTTAATACTTTTTTTCCAGATCAGCATATTTACTTTTTTTCCAGATCAACTGATAACATTTTTCCAGATCAAGAGATATATTTACCGTTTCACCGGATAAACTTATTATAGCCCCTTATTTTCTAATTATCCCGTTTTATGGATGAATATACTCTTTTTACCCCTGTTGTTTAAATTATATTAATAAGCAACTACATAATTAAAACTAGGGAATGATTATAGTGGGGGATGCAATGAAAGTTAAGGAACTGGTACCTACGTTCCAGTCCATGGAGGAAAATGTCCACTCTAACTTGGAACAATAATAAGTATATTTTAAACTGTGAATAAATTCACAAAAAATTTTAAACTGGTTTATTTATTTGTGAATGATATAAATAATTAGAAGAACTTCAGATTGTTAGGTAATTGCCCCCTAATTGTGTTATGATGAATAAACCAGCGAAAATTGATTTAATATCTGCAAAATCAATATTATGGGAAAACTTCACATAGTGTTAACATGAGCAAAAAGCCATTAATATCCTTTAAAGTTGGAGTTTTACTAGCAATAATTATTACTATTAGCTTTGCAATTATTTCATTACTTCTACAGGATGATCAAACCCTCAGGATGATTTTCGGTGACCTGTCCAGTCCCCTCATTGGATTGGTGGTGGTTATCAGTTTGTCATATGCTGCTTACCGCTCCCAAGGTCGTATGCGGATTGCCTGGATGCTGATGACACTGGGTATTTTATCCTATGCACTGGGTGATGTTGCCTGGGCCATTATAGAGTTGGGATACAATCAGAACCCCTTCCCGTCTGTAGCTGACATTTTCTACCTGGTTTTTTATCCTCTTTTTGCTCTGGGCATTTATTTCCTTCCCCGTGCTAAGTTCAGTTACCTGGAAGAATTGAAGATCATTCTGGAAATGGGAATAGTCATACTGACAGTGGGCCTTATTTTCTGGATATTCCTGATAGAGCCTAATCTTTCTAATCAGGAAGAGTTCTTCCCTAGTATAATATCCATAACCTACATAATTGGTGATTTTGTTCTTCTTTTCGCCCTTATGCGGCTCCTTTACAGCAAATTCAAGGAAGAATACTACGGTCCTATGATACTCCTCGGTTTGGGAGTTATTGCTTTCATAGTAAGTGATTGTATTTACTCTTACCAGAATTTGCAGGGAACCTATGTATCCGGGGGTTTGCTGGATGTTGGTTGGATAATAGGCTTACTGGTGGTTGGTTTAGCAGCCTTCTTACACGCTAGTGATGAAAAATACAATCTTTACCAGTACTTTAAGACATTACCATTGACCCAATCCAACTTTACTTCTTATTTACCCCTTATTTGGGCCTTAATTGCTTTCTTATTACTCATACAAGTTGATAGAATTCCATATCAACCAAATATAGATTTAATGGAAATAATAGTGGGGATTATAATATTTATGGTGCTGATTCGGCAGTTACTTACGGAAAAAGCACTTTTAATTAGTGAAAAGAATTACCGTGAGCTGGTGGACAATTCCATGGTTGGTGTCTATCAAACCAACCTAAATGGAGATATACTCTTTGCCAATGAATCTCTGGTCAGAATATTCAAATCAGAAAGTGTAGAGGAGCTCAAATCCCAAAAGATTATAGATTTTTATAAAAATCCTTCCGAAAGAAAAAAAATCATTCGCAAGCTGAAAAAAGAAGGTAAACTGGAACAGCACGAATTAGAAATGGTTTCCAACACTGGTAAAACCATAAACATGTTAATGAGTGCCAATCTCACCGGCGATACTATATCCGGTATGTTAATGGACATCACCCAGCGTAAATACACTGAAATGGCACTGCAGGATAATGAAGAGAAATATCGCACTCTTTTTGAAGCTAACCCGAACCACACCATACTGGTAAGTTCAGATGGTGTAATTTTAGATGCTAACAGTTCCGCACTTCGTTTTTCAGGTCTATCTGCTGGAGAATTAATTGGCAAGAACTTCTCTGAATTGGGAATATTCTCCGCAGATAATCTAAGTTTTGTTAGGGAAAAATTTGCACGTGCCCTGAAAGGGGAAACTTTGAAACCTTTCCAGTACCAGTTGATCAATGAAAAGGGAGAGTACAGTTGGATTGAAACCCAACTGGTTCCCATAAAAAAGGATGAGATGGCCAACTCCATTCTGGTAATTGACACTGATATAACTGATCGAAAGAATGCTATGGATAGACTAAAATCATCAGTGAATGAGAAGAAGATTTTAATCAAAGAAATTCATCACCGGGTGAAGAATAACATGCAAATTATCTCCAGCCTGCTAAATCTGCAAATCCAACACCTGAATGATGATGAAGAAGTTGCAACCACTGTCCTAAAGGAGAGCCAGAACCGGGTTATGTCCATGGCCATGATCCATGAAAAACTCTACCAGTCCAAAGATTTCACCCACATCAGATTTGAGGATTACATTAAACGGTTGTTATCTGATTTATTCTATTCTTATGACACCAGCAGTGACCGGGTTAAGCTGGTGGTGGATGTTGATGACGTAAACCTGAATATGGAGACTGCAGTTCCCTGCGGACTGATAATCAGTGAACTCTTCTCCAACAGCCTGAAATACGCATTTCCAGATGGCAGGGAAGGGGAGATAAGGGTAACCCTTAAACAAATCCCTGATGATGAAAAGAAATTTCTGTTAACCGTGAACGATAATGGTGTGGGTATGCCTCCGGATCTGGACTTTAAAAACACCACGACCCTGGGATTGGAACTGGTTAACAGCCTGACCAAACAGATTGATGGTGAGATCGAACTTGACCGCAGCCATGGTACCGAATTTAAAATAAGATTTAATGAATTGACCTATAAGAAAAGAATATGATCCTCTACATTTCAAATAACAATGTCAATTCTAAGTTAGGGAAATTATGCTTCACGGAATTAGATACAATCTCTTTGGATTTTAAAATTAATTCTAACCATCTAGTTAAGAGGAATAAAGTAAAGATATATAGGATGCCGATAAATAATAAAAATCAATCTGTTTTAAAGGGGTGATGTAATATGGATGTAGGTATGTTGACTGTGCAGTATCTTAGCGGGAAAGAGGAATCTTTTGACATCTCCAGTTCGGAAGTGGATCAGATAAAGGTGATGGAAGACCGGATGGTTATCAGTTTCAATAAAGACCCTTCCACCCGCCGAAACCGATGTAAGGTTATAATCACCAGCAACCTGTCAAGTTATGAGATTTCGCCGTGTGATCTGGAAGGATTAATTTCATCCTTCAAATAATATCCGGTGAACCGGCTTCTAATGTTTAATAGGCCTAAAAATAATGTTAATCAATCAAGTAAAGGGAAAAAAATAGTTTTTCATCTTAAAAATTCTCATGTTTCACTGCATCCTCAGGACAGTTATCCACACACATGCCACATAGTATGCAGTTATCAGTACCCACTACTAATGGAACAGATTCATCATCATCCTGCTGGAAGATACCCACTGGGCAGTTGCTTACACAGGTGCCGCACTTGGTACACAATTCTGGATCTATTTCAATTTTAGGCATATTTATTCCTCCATGACAATAGATGATCGTTTTAAATTAAAATAATTTATCCCAAAATAGTTTATACACCCATCACCCTATTTTTATATCAATCATTCCCCTATAAATTTTTTTTATATCAATTCCTCATTAAAACATCCCCTGAAAACAAGTTAGATTCCAGTCTGGAACCATAGCCCATGTAGGGGGTGGGGTGAAAATTGGCAAAGTTGGTGTTTTTCAATAACCACATATATACTGACTCCCCGAAATAGGGCACTTTCTCAAATTAATACATTTTTAGAGTAAGAGTATTAGTTAGGTTGCACTGAAATTTTAGTGTTGAGGTCCACTGAAACATTATAGAATGTGGAAAATTACAAACTTTTTTTTATGTTATTTTCATTGTGAAAATTTAGTATGGGTTTTACCTATTTTTCCCAAACCCCCAATTACTTAATTGTCGTACTGGTTCCTTCTTCAAAAAATTAAGTCTACATTAGAACTGCTAATAATACCATTATGATCAATGATACATCAGTCCTGTTGGATAAATTCAATTATGATCCCGGTCAACTCTTCAGTGGCCTTCAGGAATTCTCGGAATGTGGGAGGGTAACTGTTGGCACCATGGGCTTCCAGGTTTTGATCCCCATAGACCAGGTTAACTTCCCATTCATCCCCTTCCACACAACTATCCTTACAGCTGACCACGTACTCATCATACCAATCCCATACTCGGATCTCATTCACATGAGACCAGAATTCATTCCAATCATGTATTTCAGGTTTGATGTCTTTCTGTTGATCTATCCCTGATTCCAGAGAGAACTCCTTCAAGAATAATCTATCCCCATCCCATTCTAAGTTAAAAAAATAATCCTTAGGTGGAATTTGGTAACGTATACTGAATTCTGTGGGGTGCGGATCTGTCAATAAACTCTCTCCTAGATTGCAATGCTTATAATGGCCATCTATTGGAATATTATTTCTGGTTAAATAGTTTTAGATGCTTATCTGTTGAAGAGCTCATCCCACTTCTGCTCACCGAAAAGGGATATGAACTTCTCCTTATCCTCGGAGGAATACTGGAAAGCTTCCGGTCTTTTATACCTTTTTTGAGTGTATATGGTTTCTGCCTGGTTGACCAGCTCTTCAGGAGGTTTTTGATAGGGCTGACAATGAGGGTATGCTTTTTTAATTAGTTCCAGGGTTTCATCAGAATACCAGACCCGGTTGGCCTGGTATTCATTAATGTAGGTTTCATGCTGGAATATGTCATCCCAACCTAGTTGGAAGTAGTCCTGCAGGACTACTTCCCTGGCCCTTAGAACACCAGGATTACATTCCTGGGTGCGTTTAATGTTACGCATGGTGAAAGTCTGACCCCTTAAATCCACCCAACGTTCATCATGAGGTGCGAAACTTCCAAATGAATCCAGCCAATCGTAAACATTCATCAACATTTTCTCCCATAAACGTATGGTGATATTCCAACCAGTTATGAGGGGAGCGTATTCCCAGTCAAGTCTTTCCCTTTCCAATCCAAATTGGAAGCTATCTGCAACCTTGAATGGTGAATCAGCCACCAGTTTATCATGTATTTTGAGTAGTTTATCCTGTTTTTCCACTTCCAGAGGAAGATGCATAAACTCTGCAAAGGTTCTATCTCTCATTATAGAATCCCTTACAATCAGATCACCTTCTAATAACTGGTAGAGTCCTTTTTCTTCAGCTGTGCGCAGGAATACTGCATATGAAATTCCTGATCGGCCCAGTTCTATTAACTCTTCAATGGGGGCCTTTAAAATTTCATAATTGGGATCAGCCTCCAGGTTTTTAATGGAATTTTCATAGGCTTCCAGGGTTTTCTCCAGTAGAATTTCATCACCATCATCCCCTGAATATTCACCCCTGAGCAGTGCCGCCATTGTTTCAGAATAAGCATTGCTGAACTGGATGAATAGATTTTCGGTGGTGAGTTTCGCAGTGAAATCTGTTATATCATCAGTTTCCATTGCCAGGGCTTCCATTCTTCTAAGGGCATTCTCCATAGCCTTGAAAGATTCACTTTCCACCCCTTTCTCACTGATTTCCCGGTACATGTTGCGGTAGGTGTCCAGTATAGCATCAGCCATTGCCTTGTCCACTGGCATGTTAAATCCCCCGGTAGTTTTTGAACTGTTCTACTCTCTTTTTTAGTATTTCATCCGGTATGGGAATTAATCTGCGGTGTCTTTCCTCCCAGATTAGGTCCAGGTTAAATTTCCAGTGGGGATCCCATTGCTGGGCATTGGGTACCACCATTTCCACCCAGTCTTTACGTCCCTGATCAATGAGTTCCTGGGGGTAATCATGGTTTATTTCTTCCTTCCATTCCTCGGGGACTTCTGCATTCTGGTAAACCTCTATTTCTTCCAGCATCATCAGGTCATGGCTGATCTCCTGGGTGAAAAGGTCCAGGGTGATCTCAATATTCACCTCACCTTCAATCTCGGTTACGGTGTTAATGAGTTCTGCTTCAGTTTTAACTGAATCAACAAATTCCAGAATTCTTAAAGGAGCATGCGATCTTATTTCTTCATTTAAATCCTGATAAAAGTTCATTCTTGCAGTTTCCTTATCCTTTACCAGGGCAATTGCACTTTTAAGAGCTAACTGTTCATTTTCAACTTTTTGACCGAATTCTTCCAGGTTTTTTGAGTTAGCGATTGCCTGGTAGAGTGCATCCTGGGATTCATGAGAATAGGGATACAGTGGGTTGTGTTCATATTTTTTCAATCGGGCCTGATAATATTGCAAATATTCCTGATGTCTTTTTTCCAATTTAAACCCTTCTTATTATGATTTTATTCTAATTATGCAACTAGAGAAATTATTTTTAGGAGTTATCTTGATTTTTATTTAAATAATAGATTTTCAGGGTTATCCCGACACATGAGGGTTATATCTTCCCAGGGAATTCCCTGTTTGATCAGGCTGGCCATCATCATCTGCATTCCCTTCACTGGGCTGGGGTTGTGGTGCTGTCCAAAGTCCGTGGCCAGGATACAATGCTGAGCACCCACCTCTTTAATGGCCTCCACCATTACCATTGGATCCAGATTATCATGGCGGGGCATGGTGGCCACCCAGCAGTGTTCCAGGTAAGCATGACGGGCCATTTCCTTCATTTCATCGGTTGATGCCCCCACCACCATGGTTAGGGGATGGTTGATCAATACTTTTCCCAGTCCCAAACTGCGGCAGTGATCCAGTACCTGGAATATTTCCCCTGGATTGAGGTGGCCAGTGGCCAGAACCAGGTTGTTTTCTATTACCAGGTTTAATATTTCCTCCAGAAGATCAGCTTCCAGTTTTATTTCATGGTGATGGATGGTGGGGAGCCACACTATTTTACCACCCATGGAAGCCATGCTCTCCACTGCATCGGGATTTAAACCCCCTACATTATGGTTGAGGGTTACACCACCCACTACTGGTAGGCCAGTAACCCAGTGGGCCAGGTAAGCCCTGCCAGCCGTGGGTTCTACATGGGATTTGATGACAATTGCAGCCATACCACTTTCTTTGGCCTCCAGAGCCGCCTCATAATCGTTTAATAGTCTTGGTTTAACATCAGGGCTGGTGTGGATATGGGTGTCTATGAAACCCGTGAGGATTTCTGCAGGTTTGATATCTTGACTGGAGTTCATATCTTTCAGATCCAGGATTTATTATTAATATGGGATTATATTACATTTATTAAGATTTACAGTGTGTTTTTCCTTCAATCAGTCCATTAAAAATTATTGTAAAAAAAAATAGTAATATTTCCCTGATCTTTTTTGATTTAACCTTTGTTGGGTTGGTTTGCCTTTCGAACTTCCTGGTAAAGATTACCCCCGGTTGAGTCCATGGTAACGATTAATGGTCCGAAATCCTTGACTTCCAGTTCCCAGACTGCCTCTGGCACTCCCAGATCCAACCAGTTAACACTGTTGATCTTTAGGACTGAACTGACGTAGAGTGCAGCGCAACCACCTACTGCTGCCAGGAAAACAGCACCGTTTCGTTTCAATGCATTGGCAGTTTTCTCATCCATCCCTCCTTTACCGATTACTGCCAGGGCTCCCTGGTCCAGTACTTCTGCCTGGTAAGGGTTCATGCGGGTGCTGGTGGTTGGTCCTACTGCCACCATCTGGTACTGGTTATCATCCTCTTTTTTTATTATGGGACCTGCATGGAATATTACTGCTCCCTCCAAGTCCACTGGTGAACCTGTCTCAATTATGCGTTTATGGGCACTGTCCCTTGCAGTGTAAATGGTTCCAGTGATGTAAACTGAATCTTTAATTCTTAATTTTTCAGTGTCTTCCTTCTTTAGAGGTGTTTTAAGATGAACGATCATTATGGCACCTTTTGTGATTTTATTATTTAATTGACTCTTAAGACTTCCAAATGATTTGTACTCTTCCAGATAATCTTTTAATAGAATCATCTGAAATAGGATTTTATTTCAAATCTAATTTCCTTTTAAATCTGATTTAACCCTTAACAAAATAAGTTTTTGTTCATCCCCTGAAAACTGCCAATATTAGAACGGTAATCAGGATGATGATAACCACTCCCAATATTATGAGGGGGTCTGTTTCTTCATAAAAAAGGATTAATTTCTCCATTAAACTGGGATTTTTAACTCTACCCTTTTTTTCTTGAATAATTGTCATTAAACGTTCCTGTTCCAATATGATATTAAGATATTTCTTTTGATTGATAACATTAATTTCACGGTCAATTACATCCCATAGTTCTTCTTTTTCAGACAATTCCTCATCGATGTAATCGTCTTCTATTTCTATGGTGGGGAAGAAATTTTTGAGGGATTCTCTTCTTTTGAAGATTCTGGTTTGAAATGAATCATAAACCTCTTTATTCTGACTGAGGTTGTAACTTTTTAATTCCAATTCTTTATCTGTTTTACAGAATTCCAATGGATTACCACATTCACACTTCACATAGTCCCTGGGAGACTCACTTTCCTTTAATTTGTAGTATCCCCCGCAGTAATTGCAAAACAGGTACCCGCCACCCCTTGTATGAATTGATTTTATGGTTCTCTTTAAAACCATTGCCCACACCTTGTTACTTGTATAATTATCAATTTTTATTCAATATCAATTAAATCATTCGGAAATTATCCAGAAAGTATAAAAAATTAGATTTAGTTATCCTAAACCCATCACATGGCTTTCCTAATAATTAACCTAATTAAATATAGGTTTATTGGTATGATATTAATGCTTTTTGGAAATGTGGTTCGAGGGGGTGCACAGAAATAGTAAAGATGCTTACAAACAGTTGAGCATGGAATTCTTACCGGATTATAACAAAATTGGGGATAGTTAAGAATAGGTAGGTATATCCACCAATAATAATAGATACATGTCAGTACATTTAATTGCCATACATTAATGTTAATTACAGGTAAAGAAATAATGATTATTATTCCAAAAAAAAACTTCAAAAATCTGGAAGAATTTCCAAAAATATGGATAAAGTTCATTCAGGGAAATACTTAACTCCAGGAAGAGTATGATTTGAATATAAAGCAACATTATGAACACCATTAAGTATTACTTTTTTATATTTATATATGAAACAGGGGTTAAGGTTTAATTAACTTAATAGATTTAATAGTAGATATTGCTATTAATTTTACTAGAATGAAACTAACTCTTAGAACCAGGAAAATCAATCAAAAAATAATAAAACTATTATTCCTAACCCATAAAGACTAAGGTATAAATAAAGATAATAAACTAATATATTAAGTCAATAATACGTTAATAACCAGATTAATCTTAAAAATTTAATTATCCATTCCTTTGTATCCATGAGGTGAATTATGTCCGCTGTTGATAACATTACTGATCTTTCCAAGTACATGGTAACCCTTCCACCAAGTAGAATATCCATTTTAACCATGACCTTCCTTAGCTTCCTTACGGGTGCTATTGCTGCTTACCTTGAACCTTTATCCTCTGTATTCGACAGTATAGTATACGGTGGATCAGCAGGGTTCCTGATCTTTGGACTAACTTCCATCATGGATGGGGCTATAACCCAACCACTAGTCAATGCCATGGAAGGAAGACACATGAAAATGAAGCAGTCCATGTTTGTATCCCTTCTAAACATGGTATTGGTGGCCATGGTTTACATTGCAGGTAGTTTAGTATCCACCTTTACTTTTTACAGTTATATCATTGATGCCCTGATTTTAGGCTGTGCACTAGCTTTTGGCCTGCGTACATTCGTTATCTGGGGAACCTCAAACATAGGAGCCGTCCGATCAATTTTAATCTCCGCAATTCAACCAGTTCTAATACTCAGCATGGTAGTGGTAATCGTATTTTTAACCACCATTGGCACCAATATCGGATCATTCAGTATCATAGCAGTGGCCCTTAAGGGACTAATCGCCGGACTGATACTGATGATCGCTATTTACTCCTTTATACTGGTGATTGAATCACCCATTAAACGTAACTTGGGAGTGGGGGGTCTGGAATTATTATCACTATTTATAGCCCAGTACACTGAAGGATCAAGGGCCATGGAAGCACTCTTCGAAGATATGGGTGAACCAATAGACACCCTGGTGGGACTGGTTAGTTTCAAGGGTAAAAATGGGGTGAAAGGAGTGTTCATATCCCCCTGCGTCCATCCAGGACCAGTTGGAAACATTGGAGGGGGAAATATGCCCACTGTCCTGGCCAACAGCCTGGAACTATTCGCAATGGTCAGCCATGGCCCCTCCACCCATGACTTTAACCCGGTGAGTTCCAGGGAAATCTGTAAAATCAAAGATGTGGTGGAAAAATCCCTGGAAAATATGGAATACTCCTCCCTGGCCAGTCAGTTCATCCAGGTGGAACATGAGGATGCAAAACTGGGCGCCCAGTACTTTGGAGATAATTTATTACTCCTGGCAACCTTCGCACCCCTTGGATTTGATGATATTGATTTCGGAGTGGGACTGGCAATTATTAAAGCAGCACAGGGACATACCAAAGCAGAAAATGTGATCCTGGTGGACTGTCACAACTCATTCAAAGGAGAATCAGGGAGGGTGCTCCCTGGAAACCCTGAAGTTTTCCAACTCTTAAGTGCAGTTGAGAAACTGGAAAAACCCTCAGAAAGTGAACTTAAAATGGGATGTGCCAATGACACCATCCCAGAATTAGGTAAAAGAAGTGGTGTGGGTCAAAGTGGAGTTAAAGTGATGGTTCTGGATGTTAACGGTCAGAAAACTGCTTATATCCTTTTGGATGCCAACAACATGGTTATTGGTTTCCGGGATGAAATACTCACTGCAGTGGAAAAACTGGGACTGGACCATGCCGAGGTAATGACCACTGACACCCACTTTGTCAACACTCTTTCCGGGGGTCACAACCCCCTGGGAACAAAAGACCGTGATATTATAGTGGTTAAAACAGTAGAATGTGTTAAAAATGCTTTAAATGATCTGGAACCAGTTCTGGTTGGTGCTGAAACTGTGAAGCTGTCCAGTATAAACACCTTAGGCCCCACCCATGCTACTGAACTGGTAACCACCATAACTTCCATAGTGGCGGTAAGCAGGATAGTGGCACCACTGTTATTTGTACTGGCACTGTTCTTTGTATTTATCTGGATATTCTACTGGTCCTTCTAAACATAAGCCATAACTAGTTAAAACATTCCTTAAACTGATTAATAAATATTTAAAAAAGGAATCTCATAAATATATTCCTGGAATAAGCATAAAAAAGATAAGGCCAATAACATTTCAAAAAAAATAGAGGTATTTGATTTAAAATAGGGATGTGTTGGGGATGATTTATAACAGGTTATACATCATAACCCATACCAGTACCCACACAAAGAAGAAGGGTAAAATACCACTCCAGAGCCATCCCTTCATCCCACCAACTGCTTCCTTACCGAATAATCGTTCGGATAGCTGTCCTGTTAAATATAGGATTAATAGTCCTCCCAGGACTGCCAGGAATTCGTTTTTACCAAGAGCGCTTATGGCGCCTGTGGATAGTAAGTATGATATGGCTCCGGCAACAATTGCCAGTGCCGCGTGTATGCTGGTTAACTTAACTTCAATGTCCATATTTTTCCTCCGTTTTTAACTATGGTCATTACCATATAATATAGATAAAGGTGTACTCTCATGAAAGCAATGTCCAATGTTGATCTTTACGCCATCTCCCATGAACTCAATGAACTCCTGTCTGATGCCAGGGTGCAGAAAGCATACCAACCCACCAGGGACACTGTAATCATACGATTCCACGTCCCAGGAAAAGGAAGGGTAGACGTAGCGTTCCAGGCCGGTTTAAGGGTGCACACCACCCAGTATCCGCCTGAAAACCCAAAAGTTCCACCTTCATTTCCCATGCTCCTACGAAAGCATTTGAAAAATGCCACAGTGAAAGGGGTCCGGCAACATAACTTTGACCGTATCCTGGAAATTGACATCCAGAAGGAACATCGCTTTACTCTGGTTGTTGAACTTTTCTCCCAAGGTAATATAATACTTTTGGATGAAGAGAACCGAATAATCTTACCCCTGAAACACCGCCACGCCCAGGGCCGGAAGATAACCTCCAAGGAAGAATACCATTACCCCCCAGAACGGGGCATACACCCCCTGAACGTTGAACTAGATGAATTAACAGAATTATTCAAGGATTCTGACTCTGATCTTATCCGGGCACTGGCCCGGAGTGGGCTGGGTGGAATGTACTCCGAGGAAATAATCCTGCGTTCAGGTGTGGATAAAAAACAACCCGCCAACCAGGTCAGTGAAGAAGAAATTGAATCCATCCATAAGAACATGGTGGAACTCTTCAAACCCCTTAAAACATTCCAGTTCCACCCACAGATTGTGCGGGATGTTATTGAAGAAAACAAATCAAGTGTCGAGTCAGTGAAAACTGCTGAAGATAAAACCAAAACTGATGAAACAGACAAAAACATTGGCTCTGCTGATGAAAAAACATGTCAAACTACTGACAACAAAGACATATCTGATTTTAAAAAGGTTAAAACTGGTAAAGAGGATGTTCTACCCCTTGATACGTTGATCTACCAGAATTTCCAGAAGGAACGCTTTGATACCTTCAACCAGGCTGCTGATGAGTTCTACAGTGGAAAGGTTGGTGCGGATATCAAGAAGGTTCAGGAAGATGTGTGGGCTAAAGAAGTGGGTAAATACGAGAAAAGGCTCCGCATACAGGAGGAAACCCTGAAGAAGTTCCAGGAAACCATTGTTGAAACCAAAAAGAAGGGTAACCTCCTGTACTCCCATTACTCTGAAATTCAAAACCTCCTGGACATCATTCATCAGGCCCGGGAGAATTTTTCCTGGATGGACATCGCCTCTAAACTTAAAAAAGCTCGTAAAGAGGGTATGAAGGAAGCGCAGATCATTGAATCCATGGATAAGATGGGATTACTCACCCTTAACCTGGAGGGTGAAAGGGTGATGGTAGATGCCAATCTGGAAATCCCGGAAAATGCTGAGAAATATTATAATAAGGGTAAAAAGGCTAAACGGAAGATTAAAGGAGTTAACATAGCCATTGAACGCACCCGTAAAGACGTGGAAAGAAAGCGCAATAAGCGGGAACTGGCCCTGGAAAGGGTGAAAGTTCCCCAGAAGAGGGTGCGCAGGGAGCTTAAATGGTTCGAGAAACTACGCTGGTTCTTGTCATCTGATGGACTGCTGGTTATTGGTGGTCGGGATGCCGGTACCAATGAACTGGTTGTGAAGCGCTACCTGGATAACCAGGATATTTATCTGCACTCCGACATACACGGAGCTCCATCTGTGGTTATTAAAAAAGGTGAAGTGGAGGGAGAAATTCCAGAATCAACTATTCAGGAAGCAGGAACTCTGGCAGCATCATTTTCCAGTGCCTGGAGTAAGGGTTACGCTTCCCAGGATGTTTATTGGGTGCATCCGGATCAGGTTTCCAAAACACCCCAATCAGGGGAATTCGTTGCCAGAGGGGCCTTCATAATCAGGGGCTCACGTAAATATCTCCGGGGGATACCCCTCAAGATAGCGGTGGGAATAGTGGATTACGAAGGAGAAAGAATAATGGCGGGTCCGGTGGAATCTGTGTCCAAGTACACCGATAACTACGTGGTATTAAAACCAGGTTTTACCAAGAAAGAGGAAATTGCACGGGCAGTTCTAAAAAAGATCGACCCGGAACGGGTATTAACCCTGGAAGATGTGATCAGAGTACTGCCATCGGGTAAGTGTGATTTTGTGGATAATCGAAGAAGATAATCCCCTACTAATAATATTAGGGGATGTTATATTCAAAATAATCTGAGAATGGATTTTCAATAAATCCAGTGGGATTCTAAACAGATCCAAAAGGATTCTAAATAATTCTCTAGAAATAATAGAAAAAATATGTGGAGAAAAGAATTCTTAAAAATACAGAGAAAGGAAATACAATTTAGTGCTCAGGACTTTCCTTTTCTTTCCTTAATCTTCTTCTTCAGAATGTAGTTAATGTCTATCAGGTATTTTCCTTCTTCATCAGAGACTATCACTGATTCATCAGAGATCAGGGATTCCAGGTTCACCTCGTAGACCCCGTGTTCCTTGACCATTATGGTCTCCACTGAGTTTCCCTTTATTTCCTTGATTTCTTTGACCTTTCCTTCCTGGTGGAATTCAAAGAATTTACTGCCACAATTGGGGCAGCCCTTCATGATTAGGTCTTCTGAGTCTTCGTATTCCTGGCCGCACTTAATACATCGATGCATCACTACCACCGAGGCTTGCCACCATGGAGAGGAAGTTGGACTTCCTTTTCACTGCTTTCATCACATTAGCCGGGCCAATAATGGTTATACCCACTGTTTTCTTCTTGGATAATCCGAAAAATGAACTTTCATCCTTTTCCAATGTGTAAATATCAATACCCATGAAACTTTCCACATCGATCTCACGCATGGTGGTTTCGATTAATTCTGCCTCTTCTTCTGGTTCCAGTCCACCCTCAATCACCAGTAGTTCGCCTTTTTTAACCTTCTCCACGATCATTGATATTTTTTCAATACTACTCTGGGCTTTAAGGGCATCTGATGAGAGGAAATCCATTTTGAGACTGTTGGTATCAGCGTCATCCATATCTATCACCTGTTAGTTAAAACTCTCCACCATGGCCTTGTACAATTTATCGGTGTTTTCACCGTGGAGGGCAGAGATGGAGACCACTTTATGCTGGGGGAACACCGATAGAATCCTTTCTGAATTGGATTCTGGTAGATCCACCTTGTTGGCCACAATTACAAAGGGTATTTTACGGGCCTCCAGGTTACCGATTATGGTGATGTTGGCCTGGGTGAGGGGATCCTTAGTTGAATCCACCACTAATAAAACACCAGTCACATCATCTAACCATTTGATAGCTTCTATTATGCCCTTAGTGGCTTCTTTAGCCCGTTCTTTGGCTTCCTGTTCAGATAGGCCATATTGTAGGAAGTTTTTATAATCGATCTTGGTGGCTATTCCCGGGGTGTCAATGATGTCGAAATCCAGTTCCACACCATCGTAGCTTAGGGTAACCCTTTCCTGCCGGTAAACTCTCCTGGTTTCGTGTGGTATTTCTGAAACCAGTCCCAGGGATTTCCCGGTCCAATCTTTGGTCATCCGGTTAGCCAGGGTGGTTTTCCCAGAGTTGGGGTGGCCGTAGAATCCTATTTTGAGTTTTTTTTCTTTTCCAATTAGTTTGTTGAAGATGTCTGTGAAAAATTTTTTTCTGAAAATACGCATGATATCGACCATTAAATCACTCTTGGTAGGTTTCACCGGGTTTAAGCACTGTTACTTTGGTCTCGGTATTTTTTTCAACCATATCTTTGAAATCGTATGGGTCCTGTTCTATAGGGGGGAATGTGTTGTAATGTATGGGTATTATGACTTCTGGTTCGATCCAGCTGGCTGCAATGGTAGCCTCCCTTATTCCCATGGTATATCGATCTCCTATGGGTATTAATGCTATTTCTGGCCGGTATATATCCCGTATAACTGTTTTCATATCTCCGAAAATACCGGTGTCTCCAGAGTGGTAGATCTTCCTCTTATTCTCCAGTTCTAGGATGTAACCACAGCTACTTCCACCCGGCCCGATTCCATCTATGAAATCCATGTCTGATGAGTGGATGGCATTGACCATGGTAATCTTTATACCGGCAACTTCAATGGTTCCCCCCATGTTCATACCCATTGTTTCCAATCCCAGTTGGGAGATGTAAACTGAATGCTCATGGTTACACACAATTAATGCATTGTTATTTTTGGCTAATTCCACTGCATCACCGAAATGGTCATTATGACCATGAGTGACACATATGACATCGGCTTTAACTTCTTCGGGGTCAAATGGGCAGGCCGGGTTGTCACGGAGGAAGGGATCAATCAAGATGTTAATATCATTATCAGTTAATATGTGGAAGGCAGAGTGTCCCAGCCACTGGATCTTCATTCTTTCAGCTCCAGATCCACTTCCTTAGATATGCTCCAGGCATCATCAAACATTCTTTCAATTTCCAGGATGGATTTTGTGTCCTTGTAGATAACTCCCACTTCATAACTTTCGTATATGGGATCAGTGGATATTATAAGACCATTACTTTCATCAGACACTACAGCCACGGTGTGCACGTGGGGCATGGTCCGGATCTGTACATCTTTTTCCTGGAGGAGTTTTATTAATTCCACTGATGCATCATCGTCTAAGCTTGCTTCCTGGATGATCATACGGCTTTCAGTGTCCATGAACTTTTTAAGGATTCCCACATCAATGTTACGCACCCAAGGGTACATCATCAGTAACTTGTTCTCTGCAGTTATGATGGTGTCCTTCATGGCTTCCTGAACATCTTGTGCCTCGAATGACCATATAATAGATGGCTCGGTCGAATCTGTCTTCAATTTATCAATGGTTCCCTTGAAGGAATCTAACCGTTCATCGATGATGCTCTCAATATCCTTGGCATTCTGGATGTAGTTTTCCTTGAGTTTGTCCAGTCTGTTTTTAACGAACTGATCATCCCGTCCAGTTCGAGTTTGCAGTTCCTTGAGTCTTTCCTTGTCAGCAGTTTCCAGTACTGATTTTGGGGCTGGAACTTTCTTTTCTTCTTTTTCTTGAAGTTTTACTGGTTTTACCTGGGGAGGTTCAGCTTCTTTTTTTACCTCTTCAGGGGCTTTTTTAACCGGGGCGATTCTTTTAGGGGGTTCTTTAGGTTTAGTGGTCATTTCCGGAGGTAAGGTGGTTGATTTCTCAGTGTTTGGTGTCTTTTTTATCGCACCTGGTGTTTCCGTCTTTTTTTGTGGTTTTATTACCTTTTTGGGTTTTATGGCCGTTCCAGTTGTGGTTTCTTTTTCCTTTTTTATAGTTGGTGTGGATGTGGTTGCTGGCCCGAATTTTGCCTGTTGTTTAACCCTTGGTTTGGGTTTAATGGCACGTAATTCAGAAGACAGAGCTGGTTCTGAAGGCTTTTTATCTTTAACTGGCATTTTTTTAGGTTTTACTGGTGCAGTACCTGGTTTCTTAGGAATTTTTGCCTTTTTTGGTTTGGGCATAACCCCTTTGGATAAATCTAACCTGCTACCGAAAAATATCACTAAAATAAGTCCTAATACCGCTGCTATTAACCCTACAAAGAAAGCTAACGGGTTTGGTGGGATGTTAAAACCTAGATACATGAAATAAAAACCACCGATAACCATGAGAGCCCCAAAAACGCTGACAATTAAATTGATCATCTCATACCTCCGAATCTTATTATGTTAGGGATTATTTATAAATTATTAGTTTCATCACACACCAATTATTATCATTCTTTCAATTTGGGTCTTAAAAAAATGAATTTCTAATTCTAAATAGTGAATTAACAATTATTAATATTTTCCGGATTTAGCCGATGGGATCATGCCATGGGGATAAATTTACTCTAAAAGTTTTCCATTATTCACTGAATTCCGAATGATACTTGCTGCATCTTCAGTTCCCTTGTACTGGGAGAATATATTCCTAACACTGGCTGCATTTTTCTGGAGGTCTTGATCTTTCAGTAGGGAATTGATCCTCTCGGATAAACCCTGGGAAGTTAAAGTACCCATTTTTTCAACCTGAGCTATTCCATATCTCTCCATTTTCGTGGCGTTTTTCATTTGTTCCGGATGATTTTCAATGGGAACCATCAGGCTGGGGATGCCCAGGGAAGCTATTTCCATGGAGGTGGTGTGTCCAGCCAGACTCACCAGAAAGTCCGATAGTTTCATCCACTCCATGATATCTCCCAGGAAGCGTTTGCATATTATTCCCGGGGATGATGCAAGATCCAGTTTCACCTGGGGCCCGGTTACCAGTATTAACTGGTCACAGTCCAGGTCAGGTGCAGCCTGGTGCAGGAGACTTAAAAGTTTATTACCAAACTGGGATCCTCCCACAGTGGCCATTACAATCTTCTCTGATGATCCGAATCCAAAGCGTTTCCGGAGTTCTTTTTTACTTTCCATGGATTGAGGGTTCATCTTCAGGATTGGTCCAGTGAAGTTCACCCGGTTTTTGATCTGCGAGGGTACCGGGTAGGAGTTTTCAATGTCCGGGATGATGATGGAATGGCAGAGACGGGAGACATCCTTGATGAAACGTTGCAATCCGTTTTCCAAGTACTCCAGGGTGATGTCTTTATGGTTCTCTTCTTTAAGTTCTGGAGCCAGGTCGTTACTCACCAGGATGCAGGGTATGCCCAGCACCCGGCAGGTGATGGGGACTGAATAATGAGAGTCAGATACAACCACATCTGGATTAAATTCCTTGATTATGCGTGATTCATGGTAGATACTCTTCAGGAAAATGTAAGGTGCGTCTATGGATTTGCGGGCGGTGTGTTTGAAGTTCAATTCCCCGGAACTCCCGTAGAACTTGATGGTGGGGAGTTCTTCCACCTGATAGTCACTGTACTCACTGAGGGTCTGGTATCCAGAACCATAACTAGCAAAGAGAACCTCATCACCCATTTCCTCTAATTTCTGGGCTAGAGCCACTGAACGGGAGGTGTGTCCCATTCCAATACCACAGGGGATCAGGAGTACTTTCATTTAAGTGCCTTGAAAAGTTTTGAAACATTAATCTAAAACATTAAAAATGGAATACAATAAGAATCAATTGTGGTCTTTTTTAAATAAATTTATCTATGTGGATAATGATCAACTCTCAGAATATTTGTCTTAAACCTATGTCTTCAATAGGGATCCCATTCCTTGATTTCAGGATATTCAGGAAATTCACCAAAGGAATATTTCTGGAATAATTCCCCCCATCTAGTCTGTTTGAATCTGTTTATGTTCTTTTTACCTGCGGTGGGATACCAAAAATGATCGTGATAGAATTCTGAGGCAAATATGAAGCTCTTAAAGAAGGGAGAATTGAATAGAGCATTGTGTATGGTGGGTATTCTCATGGTTTTTTTCCGGATGATCTGATCCCAACGTATCACTGGACTTTTCTGGGTATGGAATTTGAAGTTCGTGATATCTAAATCCGCTCGGTCAATACCCACAAACTCGATCTGATCAGTGTCACCCATTCCCAAACCCTGATCATGAGCTAATTTGATGTAATCTATTTCTAAAGGTTCAAAACCCATGATCTTAGCGGCAATGGCATCAATAGCTACTTGGTCACTGCTGGCCAGAATCATATCCCCATAAAATGGTTCCATGGTCCGTGGCCCGGCACCGTTTCCACAGACACAACCATCCATAACTGCAAAAATACCATCATGTATCTCTTTCTGGATGGCCAATAGATCTACCAGTACTTCATGGATCATCTTATGCGCATGATGCCGATATTTCGGTATCAAACCACCAAAGGCATTTTTCATGGCCCCAGTAGTCTGGGTGTGTCCATGGGTTTTCATGGTTGGAAAATGGATGATATTGGAACCTTTAAATATCTCCGGGATCAGCACTCCCCCAAATATTTCATCCATTGCCAACATTTCACTTCGGGGTTCATATTCAACCCATTTTACATCGGTGAGGGGCTGGAACTTTACATCATGACAATCTAATAATGGCAACCATTTATTGTAGTAGGCACCCTTCCATGGATGGGTCACCACAGTCTGGTTTTCCACCGCCAGGACCTTGGAGTAATTTTCACTTTTCAGGGTTTCCAGGACTCCTTCCAGTTGCCAGGGTGGAGTGGAACATGCGGGATAAAAAAGTGTCCAGGAGAGGTTTAATTTAAGGATGTTTAATTTATCCTTGGTAATTATTTTATCATAATCAGCCAGCCGCATTAAATCCGAGTAATCTGTGACCACATTTTCAGGTGAAGTTTTTAAAATCGCAACCTTTGACATATCATAAACCTTCGTTAAATAGATCTTTTCTGAAATATCTTTTTACATTACTTTTCTTTTAAACAATAAATATACCATTAGTCCCATTATCACTCCATACCATAATGTTCCCAGGCGGATGATCAGGGCCACTCCCACTGATACTGTGGCAGTGAGTCCAAAAAATTGGAGTAAACCTGATATTGTGGCTTCGGCAATCCCCAAACCTCCTGGTATCATGCTCACTGCACCCACCAGTGAGGAGAAACTGAAAATAAATGTGGAAACGGTTAAGATAATATGCTGGCTGAATCCCATAACCACCAAGTAAAGTCCCATACATTCAAAGAACCAGGCGAGTACACTTAAAATAATGGCCACCATAAGATTTTTGGATAACATTGTTGTCTCAAATGTCTGATGCATTTCTTTAACATTAGGAGAGTATTTTCCCGCCCTTTTCTCCATGAAAAATATTAATTTCTTTGATATATACTTTGATTTTATTACCATGAAAAAAACAACAAAAAACAGGAAGACAATAATGAGAATGTAGGATCCTTTTTCATAGTAAACAATCCCAGTTAATGACAATATTATAAGTGCTAAAAGATCCGTTACTCGGTCAATGATCACAACCGGAATAGTTTTTGAAAGTTTGTTTCCGTTTATTTCTTTAATTAACCATCCTTTCCATATTTCTCCCATCTTCGCAGGGGTTATGATCATTGAAAGGCCACTAAAGAATACAAAGATATTGTCTTTAGTTTTCATGTGGATACCCACACTCTCCAGGAAGTAATTCCACTTTATAAACCGGATAAAATACCCTAGGGTAGTAAATATTAACAATAATATCAAGTATGCCCATTGGAAACTTTCAAATGCCTGGATGAGTTTGTCAATATCTGCGTATATACAGAGAGCAAGATAAATAGTCACTGCCAGAAGAAGGGTTATCCAGATCTTACCTTTCGCCATATTTTTAACACCTTGTGGTCATGTATTAACAACTGAGGATTATGTCCAATATTGGGTATTCGTTTTTAATGGGGAGAATGCGATGTTTCTCTTTTTAATGAATCTTTGCCTATTGTGTTCCATTTTTAACCAGTTTCACCTATTCATTTGCAAATGAGCATCACTACCCGTAGTTAAACCCACTATGTTGAGTTGCAAATTCCAGTATTCGAATGGTTATATTTTCCGGTTTTAAGCATCGAAAGTCAAACAACTCAATTTTATCTATTAGTTTAAGATGTTCTATTTATCCATTATGAAAGAATATAATCCCTAATTATTACTTTTTAGAAAATTCCCCTAATTTTATCCACATAAATTACAATAAAAACGATCATTACCCATAAAATCATGCTTAATATCATTCCTTTATCTTTGAAAATGAGTTCTGGTTCTCCGCCCAAGTTTTTACTGTGGACTAAGAATAGGTATTTAAATAGCCCATAAAAAGCAAATGGTATAGTTATCATCATATAGATGTTTCCCACGAAGAAAGTATAGAGTGAATAAGACATTATGAGGCTGCTGGTGGTAATGGTTATCATCTGATCCAGCATTTGAGTGGAATATCCCTCCAGTATTATTCTGTGATTTTTAGCCTCATCTCCCAATATTATGAGTTCATGCCTTCTTTTTCCCAGTGCTAAAAACAAAGCCAGAAGGAAGGCACAGATGATAAGCCATGGCGAAACAAAAACACTTATGGCCAATGCCCCTGCAACAGCCCTAATAACAAATCCCGATGATATGATAAGTATATCTGCGATGATGATGTTTTTAAACCATAATGAATATGAAAGGAGCAATATAATAAAAAACAAAGTAATAAGAAAGAAATACTGATTAACCCAGTAAGCTACCGTGAAAGAGATAGTTAAGAATAATACAATGAAGAATATTGCATGGGATACTTTCAAAGTTCCAGATGGTACTGGTCTTTTACGTTTTTTTGGATGGTTTTTATCCTTTTCAATATCTAAAATATCATTAATAAGATAAATGGAACCAGATAACAGACAAAAAACAAGGAAAGCAAGCCCTGAATCAACTAAAAAGGTCAGATTCAGCATATTAGAAGAGAAAAGAACCCCAATGAACAAGACTAAATTCTTATACCACTGCTTGGGGCGCATGGACTTTATAACGTTACTGATCATTTAAATCATTATTTCTTAATTTTAAGAACTCCAACTAGATATTGTCAAGCCTATATTATTAAGTTGACTCAGGCACCATAGAAAATTTTCTATTTGTATCATTTTAATTTAATACTGTAATTATAAAGTACATGGTATCTAGAGGGCCCTTCAAACACCTACAAAAAATGAGTTTATCATATTTCGTGTTAATGTATCATGTTAAGAGCTAAAATTTTTAGATTAGAGTAGTTTTCAATAGGGATTTTTTTATACCCGACAATTAGAAGTTCTTTATTAAAAATACGTATATTAAACTCCATATTTTATTAATATCAGTAATTACGTTGATATTTTGACAACTGATTTTTCTTCTTATTTTCAATTAAAGATCACTTGATATAATTCATTTAATTGATTGGTCGGCCTTCAGCAATATTGAAAAAAAATTAATTATTCATTTGACTGAACAAAAGAAATAATGTTTTTGAATAATTCAAGGGATCCTTTATTGTTGCTTAATCCCCAGGCTAATTTGTTTCTAAGGGCTCTTTTTTGTTCTTCACCCATCGAGTTCATGTAGAAAATGGTCTGGTTAAATAGAGAGTCTGCTTCGTTGGAGTTCTTGAGAGTTTCCCGTTCAATTTGAAGTTCATCAATCCTCCTGCGGAAAATCCGTTTAAGATTCTTAGATGCCCGGTAAACCTCATCGTGATCCTTGCTTTCCATCTGTTTAAGGATGGTTTCGATTTCCACAAAATCCATTCTGGAAACACCGAAAACAATACCCTCTGGCCTTATAGATTGTATCCTCTTAACACCATTGTATATTGTAAAATCATAATCTGCTATGTATATCTGTCCTTCACGCAGAAGTGCCATTAATGATTCGTTAAAAGTCTTGTCTGATGTGCCTATCCCTGATTTTGATCTTATAACTTCCAATATTCTTTTTTTGGATAGCTCATCATTTTCTAAGATTTCCAGGATTAATTTTCGTAAATTGTAGTTTTTAGGCATGGTCACAAGCCCTCTTAATTAGTGTGTGATAATATGCACAAAGAAGTATATAAAAGATAATTATTAGTGAACACTAAATGTTATTAGTAATTACATTAAATTGTAATATGAATGTTGTTACAAAAAGGCAATAAAAATATTTATATATAACTATAAACAGAGGAGTTGTATATAAGTTGTAAAAAACCCTATTGGAGGTAAAAATATGAGTTTTCTAAAAGATGAAGGTGGACAAGGAGCAGCTGAATATATATTACTGTTTGGTGGTGTTATAGTTATCGCAATAGCTGCATTACTAATTTACAGAGCATACTTCAGCGGAACTTCCGGATTAAACGCCGCTCAGGACGTTAACACCATAAGAACCACAAGCGTGCTCCAATAAAGAAACCCCATAAGTGGTTCAAACCATATATGGGTAACTTTCTTTTTTTTATAAACCAGCATAATACTTTTTTAACAATCATTGTATTGTGTATCATTAGGAGGAGTAAATTATGAGTTTTTTAAAAGATGAAGGTGGACAAGGAGCAGCTGAATATATCTTACTGTTTGGTGGAGTTATTGTTATAGCAATAGCTGCATTACTAATCTACAGAGCATACTTTAGCGGAACTTCCGGATTAAACGCCGTTCAGGACGTTAACACCATAAGAACCACAAGCGTGCTCCAATAAAGAAACCCATAATGGTTAATACCATTATGGTATTTTTTTTATTCAACTATCATGATCATGTTGATTAGATATTAGAGTATATTTTAACTAAAGTACATTCTGTGATTGGGGTTCATGTTGGGAGGTAAATAATATGGGCTTTTTAAAAGATGAAAGTGGGCAAGGAGCAGCTGAATATATCTTACTGTTTGGTGGAATTATTGTTATAGCAATAGCTGCATTATTAGTCTACAGATCATACATTCAAGGCGCTTCTTCACTAAACGCCGCTCAGGACGTTGAAACCATAAGAACCACAAGCGCACTTCAATAAAACATTGGAGTAATTTCTTTCTTTTATTTATTTTCTAATTATTTCTTATTTTCTAATTTATCTCTCAAATCTTTAGAAAAAATAATAATTAGGAACCTAATTGAAGAATTAGGACGTATGATAAATCAGGTTCAATCCATTCGAGAATTCTTCCCGAGTGAAAAATAATTTATAGCAGAATCTTTCAAATATAATAAGAGTACTGGATTAAATTATGATTCTATAATTTTATTACGATATAAAAGGTGGATTAAATGGATGAAAAAGGTCAGATTAGCGCTGAAATGATATTATTAATTGGAGCTATGTTAGTTATTGTAATTGTCGCTGGCGGATACATAATAAATATTACCCAATCAATTGCAGGGAATATTACTCAAGTGATTGATACCGCGAGAAATGCTGCTATTGGTAAAATGTAGTTTTTAAGATTATTATATAATAATTTTATCAAATTCCCCAAACAACTGCTTTATCACTGTAGAATAAAGGTTTAAACACAGTTGAATTACTCTTTTCAATAACTAACTTGGTGAAAATTGAATTCTCAAATTTTTTATCTATTACTACTGCTTTTTCATGATTTATTATGAAGACAGCAAAATCACTATTAGGATCCATGTAATGCTTTAAGATGGTCCCATTGTCAATGAATTCTACAAAATAGGGTGTTTCGTCTCCCCAGGTTAAAGTTTGGGTTTTAAAATCCATAAATACATCATTTGTTGAATTAAAATAGTCAGGAGCTATTTTCACAGTTCCCACTGAGTAAGTATAATTTTTAGAAGACTTTTCATTGAAGTTCCAATCACCAAACTTAAATATCCAGTGTCCAGTGCCAATCATTTTATCATTGGTAACTACAACCATAGGAGATGGATTTTCAGGATGAGTATATTTCAAAACTTTATCAGTCTGATTACTTGTTAAATTATAATTATTTAAAAGCAAATTACGAGCATTAGCTTCATCCTGACCTAGTATATTGTCCATAATATCCACACTTTTACTAGTATTTTGTACATACATAACCAAGGTTACATAACCCTGATCTCCACTGGTGGATAACATTCGCATGATACCAACAGAAAGGCTCTCATTGTCTGTTGAAAATGCTTTATTTATCCAGTAATCCCTTGAAATACTGGGAGATTTATCTTTATATGGGAACAAATCATCAAAACTTCGAACAGATAATGTTTCTATGTAACCCATTCTACCATCTTCAAGGACCGGACGATCAGCAATAGCAGCATATAAATGGCCATTATTCCAATCACCGACAATAACAGTGTTATCTGCAGTGTTATTATTAATCCAAACTGAAGCATCCCAAATGTCATCATTAATCCCGGGTGTTAGCATAAAGCTAGTTCCACTGACCCATATTCCTGGAAAAGTTGCTAATATTACAATTAAAATAGCGAAAACATTGAGAATACCGGGATTTTTTTTGAAAAAAACAATTTTTTCACTGTTTTTCAATAAGCCCAAATATTCAATGCATATGCCCACCATTATTCCAGTACTAACCACCAGTGGTGGGATTAACAATATAATGAAACGTTCACCACCATTTAAAGCACCAAAACCTGTTAGGGTCCATAAAACCAGGAAAGAAAATGATATCCAGTTAATTCTGTTCAATAATTTCTGGCTTAACTCATCATTTAATAATATGCGGAAAGTCCATAAAAGTCCAAATAACCCTGCAAAGAGGGAAAGGCCCAAAGCAGAAATGATTACTTCAATCGAAGGTTTAGTCAGTTCAGAAACTGAAATGTATAGATTCGGCCAATCAGCCCAGGATCCATTACCAGAAGATAACGTAATAAGTTGAATCGGCCCGTATAGCAGTTTAAAAATATTTATTAATCCGGTGGAGACCCCTACTAGGATCAATGTCACTGCCAAAAACAATACCAGGTTGTATAGGTGATTTTTTACTATCCCACCCTTTAACTTAGTCCAGAGAATGAGAACAACCCAAAAGATAACCATGAGGTAAAACAGGTACTGCCAACCATTCCAGGCAAGGGCAAATAAGAAAGTAGACACTGCTGCTAGGCAAGAAAAAAGTATTGCCTTTTGAGGTTTATTTATATTATTTAGGGCCATGAAAAAGAAGCTAACCACTAAAAAAGGAAATAATAAATTGAACATATCAGTATCAAACCATCCAGGGACAGTTCGGGTAAAATAATAGGGAATTGTTACTGATAAAATACCTGCAGCCACTGCCCCATATTTATTAGTTAATCTGCTAACAAAGAAATAGGCCATAATTCCAGCCAGTGGCGCTATAAACGCAGACAACCAGAAACAGATGACAAAAAGAGGTAAATCTGCAAATAGGTTAATAAATTTATAAATAAAAACTGTTAAATAGACTATTAAAGGGGGATAATCAAGTGGAACTCCAGGAGGGTAGTATGAATGAAGATCCCATTCAACACCTTTAATTATTGTATCCCCCAAATATCCATGGTCCAAATAGTTTTCTGCTAAACGGTAATTATAGTAAGAGTCCAGCTCGTACATGTAAGGAAGGTCACTTTGATCCTGATAGAAAGGTTTTTGATATTCTGGAATGGAATTGAGAGTAATAGTTCCCACTCTCATGGAAAACCCAATGCTAAAAATCAGCAAGACAATAGCTATGTTGACGATTAATTTTTTATCCATTTATACTCCAACAGAATATTTGAATAAGTTTAATTTTTTTTAATGCTGCTGAATTATTTTTTTATAAATATTAATGGGGGACAGCACATTAATCCAACCTTTACCCTGAAAACATTATCATATCTATAAGGGTTTCACGGTTAAAAGAATTATAATGTCCCATAACTCTATTTTTTAATATTAAACGATATCTAAGATGTCCTTTTTACTTGGTATACTTTAGTTATTCCAAATCCAGCGGTGTCATTACTTGGAATTTCAGCAATCAGTGTGCAATTTTGGTTAATGAAAATCTCAATATAATCATCCTCCATTGCCCATATGTTATCATAAAGAATGTATTCCGCTCTTAAATCCACCATCATTTCATTGGTTTTATTTACGTTTTCACGCCCGTAATATTTGTATTTATCATGTAATGCAATCCAATAATTATGATCTCCCACAACAATACTTCCATGAGGTATATACTTTTGAACCTCGTATTCAATTCTCATATAATCATAATCATTAGTTTTTTCTAAAAAGCTAATTATAAATATACAATTCCCAACTATTAGCATAAACCATAAAACAATAATAATAACTGACATTATACTTCTTCTATTCATTTTAAACTTTATTTTATTTTTAAGAGTCAAAGCCATGATTATTGACAAATAGGGGATGGTTAATCCTAAGTAAATAAAGAATTTGTGATAAACCAGAACAGCAAAAACCCCGATATTTACCATTAAAACAATTAACAAAAATTTTCTACCAAACCTCCCCTCTCGGGAAAGATAGTACAAACCCAAAACTGTTAAAATCACAACCAATGCCAACACCAGAAATGCCAAAAATAGGCCATTATACTGATTTAACCACCAAAAAAGGTTTATGTAACGTGTAGGTTCCACTAATATATTACTCAGAGGATTTGAAGGAGATCTAGCAATATTTCCCATGAATTGGCCTTTAAAAGCCGCAAAATCCAGAGATATATATAATGCATAAGGAATTAATGGAAGTAAAATCCCTGAAATGAATGCACCAATTTCATTGAGATTTAGATTAAATTTTAATGTCTTAAAATCTATTTTTTCGGCCAAAATAATTATTACAACCGACAGTATCGCAATAAGACCATTGGGGTGAGATAACAATGCAAGCATTGCAAAAAAAGCGGAAGCAAAATAATAACCAATTTTGAACTCTTTCAACGCCAAAAACGTGAAATAAAGAGCAATAATCATGAAACATACCACTGCAATTTCCATCCGAGCATTTCGGGAGACCATGAAGAATAAAGGGTTTGAAATCATAGCAAAAGATGTTAATAACCCAATTTTTTTGTTATACAATTTAAAACCAAGTAAGTAGGTAAATAAAACTGTTAAAAAACCTAAACTAACACTTACCAGTCTAGCTTGTATAACTCCAAAACCTAATAATTTAAAAGAAGTTGCCATTAATAAAATAAATACCGGTGGTTGCCAGTAAGTGAAATTAGCAAGATTACAAGAGCCATAGATCATGGTTGTGCCCATTTTACCAAATGTGGCCAAATCATAGGCAGGATTAATAAACCAATTCTCATCACCATTGACAACTGGAAACTTACCAAGATTAAATGAATATAATACGACGTAGATTAATAAGAGAATTATTATCTCCTTATTTTGAAATGAAAAACGTTTAATTCGTGTCAAAATAGTCATATGAATCTTTTATAATAAATTTTAATAATATCAACTGTATTAATCATCAATACCAGTTTCATATGTGTTTCATCTAATTATCATTCTTAATACATGTTATATTAAACTATTTTTTACTATAAACCAATCATATTATCACTATCACTAAATAAATTTTCAAATTATACTCATTAAAATTATAACAATTATATTGCCAATTTAACATTATTAAATTGTAGGTTTATGATATTAAAGAGTATAGTTGATAAAAAATAATCAATAGCAAAATTGATTAAGTACCAGTTTAATAATATATGTTAACTAACTGCCTAGGAAATGGATTTAATCAATAAAATTTGGAGTATTATGGCATTATTCAAAAACCCATGGGGTTCCAATGAAAAAGTCAATTTCAAAAATATGTTTTTTGGAGTTGACTCTGAAGAAAATATTGGCAAACCTAAAGTTCATGATAATGTGACACTAGGAGTCAGTTATAAATTCAGATCAAAACCCCCTTTAATTGGTAAAAACGCTTTGCTGCGTTCGAACACCGTGATCTATAATGATGTGGAAATTGGTAACGATTTTCAAACTGGTCATGGAGTGTTGGTTAGGGAAAAAACCACAATAGGTGACAGAGTCCTCCTGGGAACCAATAGCGTTATTGAAGGCCACACAGAAATTGGAAATAATATCAGTATCCAATCAAATGTTTATATCCCTAAAAATTCTTTAATCGAAGATCATGTTTTTATAGGCCCATGTGCCTGCTTTACTAACGATCGGTACCCTTTGAGAGGTGACTATAAGCTTAAAGGCCCTATAATACGGAAAGGTGCGTCTATTGGGGCAAATTCTACCTTCCTCTCAGGGATTGAAATTGGAGAAGGATCCATGATTGCTGCAGGGGCTATTGTAACTAGAGATGTACCACCATTCTATTTGGCGATAGGTGCCCCTGCCAAAATGAAACCTTTACCTAAACATTTCAAGACTTTGAACAAAATCTAGTTTTTATAGAAATTTGGCTTTGTAGAAACCCTTTTTTTAGTTGATTTGTGTTGATCTGTAGATGTTGTATATTGTGTTTTTGAGTTTGGTTTCTTTGTTTGATAGTTGTGTGCTTCTGCTGTGGTTTGTACCATCGAATTTTCTTTTTATTACTGAAAATATGCTTTCTATATTGTTTCTGTTTATGTATATTTTGTGTCGGAATATTGTTGGGCTTTTTAGTCTGTATTGTCCTTTTTTTGCTCTTTTTTTGAGGGGTATTTGGTCAAATGCTTTGAGTTCTTCATTTATGCATTTTCTTATTGGTTCTGTGTCATATGCTTTGTCTGCTACTATGTAATCTGGTTTATATTTTTTGATTTGTCTTAATGCAGGTTTTGCAAATTGTGTATCATATTTTGGTCCGCGCGAAGTTTGATAATATAAAATAAGACGTGTTTTCACGTCTATTGTTAAATGGTTTTTTATGTAGCTTTTTCTTTCTTTTTGCCGTATTTTTGCATAATACTTGTCTGCATAATCATTAGTAAAACCAGAGCCGTCTAATGCTATTATATCTGCTTTAATATCGTTTAATAATAGTATTAATTGGTTAATTTCCCTAATTTGTTCTGAAGGTAATCGTTTGAAGAATTTTTGGATTGTTGTAAAGTGTGGAACCTTTTTTATTCTCAAATATCTCTTAATTACGTCCGATACATCAATAACATCAGTGATTTCACGATATGTTGATTTTGTGTAAATTTTCATTGCTAATATCGTGAATAAAGTATGTTGTGAATATAAATGGTTTGAAAAGGCATTAGAATACTTGTTTATCGCTATTTTAACATAATAGTATGTCCTTTCAATGAATTCCACCAGTTTATTTTCTTTAAATTTGCTATTCTTGTTTAAAAATCTTTTTAAACATTGAATATTAGAATTTTTAAAACCAAAATCCGAAAGATTTAACTGCTTTGAAACCCCAATATGAACAGGGGAATAATAGATTTTGCGAATCATAATAATATTATTCCCCTTTATCATTATAAATACTTTAGCAACCGTATTTAAAAATATGCAAGTGTAATTTCAAGTGAAAACTGGAAAAACTAAACCTAAAACTAACAAATTTATTTTATTACAAAAAAAACCAAAAAAACCTCAATTTCAAATAAAAAAACATGGTTTCTACAAAGCCAGAAATTTAATTTTTATTTTTTTTAGAATAAAATATGAATAAAATATTTTAGACCGCCTAAACTATTTTTGAATACTACATACCAAAATTTATCAAAAACAATAAGTCAACAAATTTAGTAATCACTAAATATTCTAAATTGAATCTAATTAAAACTGTCCACCATCTATTGATAATTTTTCAGAAATTATATTAACTAATTAAAACTCTAATTGTTGTATATGAAGATCTCTGTAATAATCCCCATGTATAATGAGGAAGAAAATGTCCTGAAGACATTGCAAATAGTAGAGGCAATTCTAAAAGATTATTATGAAAATTACGAAATTCTGGTTGTAAACGATGGAAGCCAGGATAATACCAGCCAACTAGTAAAAGAGTATGCTTCCACCAACTCCCCAATCATCCTTTTAGAACACCCTATAAACATGGGGATGGGTAAGGCACTTATTACTGGTTTTAATTTTTCAAGTGGAGATGTGGTTGTTACTCTGGATGCAGATCTAAGTTACGATCCATTGTACATTCCTAAATTAATCGAAACACTGGATTCTGCTGCTGTTGATATTGTAATTGGTTCACAGTACATGTCCGGGGGAAAAACAGAATCAATACCATTTCACAGATTATTTATAAGTAAGATGGCCAATAAAATCGTTGGCTACGCACTCACCGGAAATATAAGTACCGTTACAGGTATTTTAAGAGCATATCGTAAAGAAGTCTTAGATTCCATAGAAATAGAATCCTCAGGAACAGAAATTAACCCCGAAATACTTTCAAAAGCCAATGCAGTTGGTTTTAAAATAAAGGAGATCCCAGTAGTTCTTAAGGGAAGAGAATTTGGTGAATCAAAAATAAAAATAAAATCAACAACTATAGCCCATCTTCTATTCACATTCTACGAGAAACCAATGATGCTTTTTGGAATTGTTGGACTAACAATGTGCGTTATTGGAATAATCAGCGCCATATACCTTTTTTATTTGTATTTAATTGGTAGTTTAGACCCTACCAGACCATTAATGCTGTTCATGGTCGTAACTATTCTTTCAGGGATTCAGATATTAATATTTGGATTTGTTGCAACCCAGATAAGCCTTTTAAAACGGGAAATATATCTAGTTCAAAAGGAAAATAAGTTGCTTAGAAAAAAATTAAAATAAATTAATCTTTTTTTATAAGATTAATAGAAGTTTAATTCCCATTAATATTGTTCCGTGTTGAGTACTAATGATTATTATGAATTATCCAAGGGTTACAATAGTTATTGTGAACTATAATGGGTGGAAAGACACCATAGAATGTCTGGAATCTGTTTATAAAATCGACTACCCTTACTTTTCAGTTGTGTTGGTAGACAACAATTCCAATGACGAGTCTCTATCCAAAATAAGAGAATACTGTAAAGGAGAATTGAAGATTGTATCACAATACTTTGATTATAACCCTGAAAATAAACCCCTATTCCTTCAAGAATTTGATAATTATGAAAAAGGTATAAAGTTAAGATATCTAAACAAAAATGATTCATATTCTCTAACTTTAATAAAAAATAATAGAAATTATGGATTTGCTGAAGGAAATAATATTGGGATAAGGTTTTCCTTAAATAATCTAGATCCGGAATATGTTTTACTTTTAAATAACGATACTGTTGTGGGGGAAAATTTACTGGATGATCTGGTTAAAACTGGAGAAAGTAAGGAAGAAATTGGTATTTTAGGACCTAAAATTTATTTTTATGACAAACCAGACGTAATTTGGAGTGCAGGTTGCAGAATATCCTGGAAATTAAGCCGGGGGATACAAATCGGCACAAACGAAGTTGATCAAGGACAGTTCGATGAACAAAGAGAAGTTGAATACGTTAGTGGTTCTTCATTTCTTATTAAAACCGAAGCCATCCAGAAAATAGGTTTGATGGATGAGAAGTACTTTTTATACTTTGAAGAAAGTGATTGGACCCTAAGAGCTAATCAGGCGGGTTATAAGAGTTTATACGTCCCCACTGCCCACATTTGGCATAAAGTATCCCAATCTGGTGGAGGGATCAGCAAACCAATAGGCTTGTATTATATAACACGTAACCGGTGGATTTTTATGAGAAAATGGGCTAAAAAGAGTGATTATGCTTTTTTTGTTATCTACCAAATAATAGGATTCTTCATACTACCCCTAATACTTAGTATTTATTATGGGAATAGAAAACTCTTTATCAGTTATTATCATGGATTCTTTGATGGAATAAAATTCTAAAAACTATTTATCACATGGGAATAGATGTTTTTCTAGATGATTAATAAAAGAAAAATGATTATTATAGATGGTTTTAATGGAAAAAAAGAATTTTCTTATCACTAATTTTGATTTAAGCATATGCTTAATTATATATTCAATTCTCGCAATATTTTCCATTAATTATTATCATTTTAATCTTGGAACCGATGGAATTTCATATTTATCTATAGCTGAGAATTATGTAAATGGATGCTGGTCACTTGCCATTAACGGATATTGGAGTCCTCTTTACTCCTGGTTACTGACACCAATCATTTTTTTTGATTATAATGTATCAACTGCACCATATGTGACTAGGATAGTGTCTTTAGTAGCCGGTTTTGTTACTATAATCAGCTTGAATAGGCTTAGTCTCACTTTTAATTTAAATAGAACAGTGAAAAAAGTTTTATTGATAACTTCAATCCCCATGATTTTATTTTATTCAATATTTAAGGACACACCGGATGTACTGGCAGTCTGCCTGCTTGTTTACTATTTCAGTTTTATTTTCGATGAAAATTATCCGAATTATTGGATTAATGGTGCTATATGTGGGTTTCTGGGAGGTATGGGTTTTTTAACCAAAACTTATATTTTTCCTTTTTTCATGGTGCATTTCCTTTTTTTCAATTTTTTATACTATTTTAAAGGACTTAAAAAAAATAGAACGGGTGTAAAAAAAAATCTAATTGTGGGATTGGTAGTATTTCTGGCAATTAGTGGAATATGGATCACAACTTTAAGCTTAAAATATGATAAACCAACCATTGGGACTACAACAGAATATAATCACGCAATTGTTGGTCCTGAGTATGGTAATCATCCGGTTTATTCCATAGGACTTATTAGGCCCCCAAATCCAAGTGCCACAAGTACTTGGGAGGAACCTTCATTAGTTAAATTGAATGACTGGAGTCCCTTTGAATCACGGGAATATTTTGAATTTCAGTTAAAACTAACCAAGGACAACCTTCTCAAAACAGCTATTATATTTGAATATTACTCATTATTATCCCTTGCAATAATTTTTATTAGTTTATACTTTATCCTGAAATTGAAGACCGAGAGATCTTTTAAAAACAGATTGATTTATATAATGCTCACCATATTTATATATTCCTCAGGATATTTGCTTATTTTCGTTGAAGAACGTTATTTATGGCCTGCAATTACTTTAATGATGTTTTGTGGATTTTATATAATTAGTACGCTGTATAAAGAAAAGAATCTTAGTTTAAAATTCAGAAATATATTTTTAGTAATTTTGATGGTATCTTTTATCTTTACTCCAGCTTTTGAATTGTTTATTTATCCCAGTACTGATAATGGCTTGTATGATTTAAGTAAAACCTTACAAAATGACTATGGCCTACAAGGGAACATCGCATCCAATGGTCATTGGGAAAATACATTAGCGATTTCCTATTATCTGAACAACCAATATTATGGGTTACCCAAGAATATTATTGACCCTGTTGAACTCAAAAATGAATTAATTGCCAATAATATTACTTATTACTTTGTTTGGGGTGATTCAAATAATGTTCAGGTGATAAATTATAATGAACTAACCAATGGAAGGATTCAAGGGTTGAGAATATATGAAAGGACATATAATTGATAGTCTTTTAAATTGAAAGCTTTTTAATGTGAATGTATTAATAGGTCATTTAGAAACATTCCTGTAAATAATATTATTAAACTGATTTGATGAATTTTCCCATGACAATCTTTTATTAATTATTTTATTTTGAGAAGTTTCAAGAACATCATTTAATACATCCTGGTGATTTAAATAATATATCACTTTATTGTATAAATCATCAATATTAGAATTTATAAAAATCATTTCTTCTTCCGAAAAAAAGGTAGGTGCACTACCATCAGCGAGATCTATCACCGGGATGCCTGAAAGAGTCATTTCATAGTTAACTAATGAAATATTAGTCAGTGATGCAACTAATCCAAAATGACATTCATTATATAATTCAATTAACTCTTTAGTTTTGAGTTTACCTAAATTTTTAATAAATGGCAATTTAATATGTTTATTTAACCCAAATACATATACCTCTAGTTCATATCCTAATTTTGATAATTTTTCATGAAGATAACCAATTTGTTGGATTAAAAGAAAGGGTGCTCTTCTACTATCCAATTTTAAGTATAATGCTATTTTAACAAGTTTATTGATAATAATTTTTCTCTTTTTAAGTTTATACTGTCCTAATTCAACTGGAAAATCAATATAATCAACTTTTTCAGTTGTTTTACGTTCCACAATAGATTTATTCCATTTTCCAAGACTTACCATGTGAAATCCAAATTTGTATGTATTCAATGCCAAATAATAGAGGTCACCCATAGCATAGAAATATGGTTCGAAATCTTGAATAAAATACATTTTATAATCAAAAATATCTTGAAAAGCAAGCAGCCAATAACAAGATTCCCAGTAGGTAGCTATACCTATATCTGAATTGAATTTATTTAATTCACTTTGTTCTAGGAAAGTACCTTGATATCCTGGCAAATTAATTTCTGCACTTTTCTCCATTTTTTCCCTACTAGTACCATCATATGTGATGTAATACACATCATGTCCTAATTGAGATAGTAAAGTGCCTAATCGTAATATGGAAGTATGCCCACCACTATATGATACCATGCCCGGAACAATAAAAGCAATTTTATATTGATCTTTAACAGGCAAATATTGTTTTACACAATATCCATGTTCTATTTGAGAAATAATTTTTGATACTCTCTTTAAAACCAGAAGATCATATTCAAATCTTATAAATGATGCTAAATCTTTTAGTTTTTTCATGTTAATCTTTTCCAGGTCTAAAAAATATTGATTTAAAAGATGATGTCGTATTTGTCCAAAAAAACTTTAATTTATTATCTTTCCTATTCTTAAGAATATTATAGTTGGAAAAAGTTAGATTGTAAACTAATAACAGAATATAAAGGAGTACACTGCGTTGTTTCATAAGATAAAGGTTATTTCTTATGCCAAATGAATATTTCATAATATTTTCTGCATCAGCTGCAATAATATCATCAGAATAATTTTTTTGAGTTTCATGATAAACAATACTGTCAGCTACATAAAGACCTAAAAAATTATTTTCAGTCATGCGATTGGTATATTCTATATCCTCGGCCCAAACAAAAAATTCTTTCAAAGGTAATCCCACTTCTTCAATCACTTCTCTTTTTATCAGTAAAGACAACCAGGAAGCAGCCCTTATAACTAAAACATTACTATTTTCGAATTTATTGAAAGGGATTTCCTTCACTAAAGGCTGTACTTGGGGAATGTTCATGACATGAACATTTCCATCACGCCATAAAACTTTACTACATAAAAAACCAATATTCTCCACTAATACAGTTTTCTCCAATAACTTATTTAATGAGTTTTTTTTAGGTACGGAATCATTATCTAAAACCCATATCCATTTATAACCTTCATTATATGCTTCCCTAATTCCATCATGAAATCCCCCAGCACTTCCACTATTGGAAAAATTTCTTAAATAATAGAATTTAATTACATTTCCATCTTGATTCTTTACATTGGAAGAAGTTTTCCAAATTTCATTAGTATTTAAAGGAGGAAGCTCCGAGATATAACCTTCATTTTTTAGTAAGTTTGGGGTTCCATCATTTGAAGCGTTATCTATTAAATAAATGGCATCTAGGGAATCACACTGTTGTAAATAGGATAAACATTTAGATAATGGTTTTTTCCTGTTATAAGTAGCAATTACAGCACAAACATTAGAATCTTTATTCATTAATGTTTCACCTTAACCTATTTCACTTCGGTTATCACAATTATTCCATAGCATGCTGTAAGTCTCAGTTACAACAGTTGAATCACTATTAAAATTTTAGTGATTCATTTATTTATACAATTCTTTTAATAGATGAGCATAATTTACTCCAGAATTTCTAATACGAGTTATTCTAAGCAAAAAACTCCCAATCATGAAGTATATCAGAAATACTGAAAATATTGTCTTTTGATAAAAAGTTCCATATTCTTTTACGGTCGATGTTGTATTTTTTAAGCTCAACCCCCAAAAATAGAACCATTTTGAATTGTCTTTCTTAATACTTCTCCAGCCTTTGTGATATATGATGGATTTGGGAACGTAAACCGCTTTCCAAGAATTTTTACTCGCTCTCCAAGATAGTTCCGCATCTTCATAAGAAGTAATGTAACTCTCTCTGAGCAAACCAATTGATTCTAACATTTCACGTTTGTAAAAAGCTCCTGCTCCTTTAGCACCCATTATATTAATTTTTTTGTCAAATTGATGTTTATCAATTTTTCCATGACCTCGATCTATAATCCGTCCCCAACTGATAATATGGCCAGTAGAATCAATTATTTTATGATCATATGCATTTAATAATTTAGGGGAGTAGATTCCCACTCTTTCTTGGTTTTCTGCAGCTTTAGTTAATTCGTTCAGGAAATTTTCATCTGCAATCGTATCATTATTCAACAATAAAATAAAATCAGGATTAAACACGCGTAGAGCAAATCTAATACCTATATTGTTTCCTTTGGCATATCCATAATTTTTAGAATTTTTTAAAAGGATCAAATTTCTAATGGTTTTTTCAGATTCTAAATATGGATTAACATGGTGAAAATCTTTTTCTTCATATTCAAACATTTTAATATCAATATTTCTTTCAGATTTCAGAGTATTATTGGAGTTAGAGCAAAATTTCTTTATTTCTTCAATTGAATCATCTTTTGAATCATTGTCAACCACAATAACCTCATAATTATGATAATTAATCTGATATAAAGATTCTAAACATTCAATAGTATCTTCCCAACCATTCCAGTTTAGGATTATTATTGCAATATTTGGTTTCATACTTATTCCTAGTCTTCAATGGCAGTAGAATATTAATTTTAATCCATGCATTGAATGGTATTTTTTTAATTACACTTTAGATAATATTATGTCAGAAATTATTTTTACTACATCTTTGTTTAGATCAGGATAAAGTGGAAGACATAAAATCCGATTAGCAACACTGAAAGACGTTTTTAATCCTAAATCCCCATTTTTTGCAAAATAATCAAAATTGGAAGTCAATGGGAAAAAATATTTTCTAGGATTTATATCATTTTCAATTAGTTCAGAATAAACTAGATCTCTAGTTTCAATATTTTGGAAACACACAGGCATATAAGAGTAGTTATAGGTTGATGCAGAGATTTCCTGAAAGCTTATGCCATTTGAACTTCTTAAATTTTTTTTATAATATTCATATAGATTTTTACGCTGCTTTCGTTTTTCTTTGATATATTTAAGATTACAAAGTCCCAAAGCAGCTTGAAACTCGGTCATTTTCGCATTTATTCCTGGTAAAACAACCTTTTCTTCAGATTTAATACCATGATTTCTCATTAACCTTATCTTTTCAAACAGTTCTTCATCTTTAACAACTATAGCCCCCCCCTCAGCTGTGTTAAAGATCTTTGTTGCATGGAAGCTTAAAGTAGATACATCTCCAAAATTTAAAATGGATTCATTGTTATATTTCACTCCAAATGCATGTGCAGCATCATAAATTAAAATTAATCCGTTATTTTCGGCTATTTCTTGAAGTTCATCCACATAACAAGGATTTCCATAAACATGAACAGCAATAATAGCACTACTTTTGTTTGTAATTTTCCTTTCAACATCACGCGGATCAATATTGTATGTTTCAGGATCAATATCAGCAAAAACTGGAGTCAAATTTTCCCACAATATTGCATTGGTTGTGGCAGCAAAAGTAAATGGAGTAGTAATAACTTCACCGGTTATTTTAAACGATTTTAGTGCAATTTGAAGAGCTGATGTGCCATTAGAAACTATTAAAAGATTTTTGACATTTAAATGATCCATCAGTCTTTTCTCTAATAATTTTAATAACTCACCATCATTAGTTACCCACCTATTTGACCATATTTGCTTTAAATACCGAATATAATCTTCTAGGGGAGGTAAATCTGTTTTGGTGACATTTATCATTTTCGGGCCTCGTAAATAAGTTTTGAATCATTTCTTGTTTCCAAGTTTTCTAATTCTGGATAATTGCTTTTATTTAATCTGCAACGATTTAAACATTTGAAATCAGCTTTTATTAACGAATTTTTTAAATCTTCTTCGTTATAGAGATATTTGTGTCCCCAAAATCTAAAAGAGACGTTGATCATCTGCCCTCTAGTCTCTATAAATTGATATTCAGGCCAAGATAGCCAATCCTGATCTTTCCAGTCCCCTGAATATTTGTCCAATACATAATCAAGATCAGGGGTCGCTATTCTGAGAATCCCGTCTTTTTTCAATACTCGATAAAATTCTCTGATAATTTTTTTTCCTTCTTCATAATCAAGGTGTTCAATGAAATGTTCATTATAAATAAAATCAACACTACCATCTTCAAAAGGTAGCCCTTTTGTTACATCAATTACAAGGTCCGCACCAGGTTCTATATCAATATTTACCCATTCTGAAAATTTTACATTTCCACAACCAATATTTAATTTAATCGATTGATTTTTTTTGAATTTACGTATTTTAAAGTGTTTAAATGGCGATATTATCATAAAAATACAACGTATACTTTTTAACAACTTAAAAATTTTATACATGATCCCATTCCATTTTCTATCTTGAAAGATGTATTCCACTTAATTACTATTGATAATTTCTATTTACTTTGTTTTTAGTTTAAGTTTTAATTTTCTTTTGGTTTTTTTGAGGTTTTCTTTTGGTTTTTTGGTTAGTTTTGTGTATTGTTGTATTTTTTTCATGATTATTGTGGGTTATTTGATGATAGCGTTCGCTAGTTTGTCTGATTTGTAGGTTAGGGTGTTTAGTTGTAGTAGGTTGTAGCTGAAGCAGTTGAATATGTTTCGTGTGTGGTTTCGGATGATGTTTGTGAGTCGTGTGTGTCCGGAGTGGAATATGGTTTTGATTACGGCGTATGGGCGTTCTCCTGGTGATCTTTTGCGTGATATTCTTTTATTTCTCATTTTGTCATGTATTTTTAGTGGATGG
>Ga0334901_1000582_pt1 | contig 48856 bp, 29 predicted proteins | sample GraSluR3_MG_3_FD_207216 | JGI IMG/M metagenome (GOLD analysis project Ga0334901, IMG submission 207216) | Sludge microbial communities from methane-producing bioreactor in Wageningen University, Netherlands - Granular Sludge_15_08-R3 | ecosystem: Engineered > Bioreactor > Anaerobic >...
CTCCATTGGCCTGGATAGTATCCGGTTTCATTTCTTTGCCAAAATGGAGTGAATATTTAGGTCCTAATAGTTTCTCTAAATCATCTGTGACCCGTTTGCGGATTGGTTCTGAGAGTTCTCCGATAGTGTTCTCTCGGTAGAAAGCTGTTAGTTGGAATAATAGTTTCAGGGCGTCGGCCTCGGTTTGTAGTTCTTTTTCTTTTGTTTCGAGTTGCTCTAGTTTTTCTTCAATTACATTAGTGTCAGTGGATTGACCGATAAGGAGTTGGAGTTCGCTTTCAATACCAGCCTGTTGGATTTCCTGTTTTTTTATCTCATCATCGATATTCTGAACTTTACTGTTAAGTCCATCAAATAATCCCAGTGGGCGTTTTTCTTTTTCTTCAATTTCATCCTGATAAACCTGACAAGCCCTCTTTTTTTGTTCTAAATCAAAGGATAATTTGTTTAGTTCTTTTTCTCTTTCTTCTCTGGAAAGACCATCATCTTCTAAACGTTCAACTCTTTGTTTAATTACTTCAATTCTCTGTTTTTTACCATGAGAATCAGTTTTTAACTCATTTATATTTTCATCCAACTTTTTAGCTATTTTTCTATCAGCTGTAATTTCGGTGTCTATATTATTTCGATTACGGGTTTGCTGATTGATTTCATCTTCGAATTGGACAATTTTATTTGAAAGTTCATCTCTTAGGACTGACTTATCCTTACCTTCATAATCTTTATATGGCGAATCGTCAGGAATTTTGCTCCATTTCAATTTTATCTTGTTTTCAAACTCTGTAATTTCTTTTTGAAGTTTATCTAAAGGTTTATTAGATTTTTTCTGAAGTTCACCTTTGATTCTTTTGAATTCTGTCTCTTTTCTATCCTTGGCCGTTAATAATCCCTTTAAATCTTCAAGTTTCTCAGTTCCAAATGGAGCTACTAGTTCTTGGTAGTCAGCCTGCATTTCTTCTAACTCTTCTTTCATTACTTTGACATCTTCACTACCACTTTTAACTTCAAATTCAGCAACATCATCTATTTTTATTTTAAAGGATTGATTAGCTGTCCAGGAAACATTCTCGTTTTCCCTTATTGAAAAAGGGGTATTATCATTGTCTAGGGATATTTCACCTGACATGGACACTAACGGTTTGGTATCCACTGTAAGACCCATTGCCTGGAGACGGGTCTTGGTGTCATGAATATCCTGGTTAAGTTTATCAATCTTCTTCATCTGCGTGGCTGTTGGAGCAATAATCTTGTTGTAATCATTCTGAGCTGATTCAAGAGCATCATGTAATTCACTGATCTCATCAAACCGTTCTTTCATTGATTCTAGAGTCTGCTCATCCATTACATTAGTATGGGCAATTCCCACCATACTCTTCTCGGCATTGGTCTGGTCAATGTTTTTATTGGCAGTGTCAAGATCTGAAAGTTTATTTTCTATTCTTTCATTCAATTCAATTAACTCAACGTCTAATGGACCTATTTGTTGTTTGATCTGTTCATTTTCAGCATTTAATTTAGTGATTTCTTCTTCGCTTTGATTAATTTCTTTAATTTTAGTATCAAGAGCTTCATATTTAGTATTGATACCTTCAATCTCGTGTTCAAGTTTTTCCCTGTTAGTCTTATGTTGGCGGGCTTCTTTCACTTCTTCGGCGATTTTGTCCCGTTTTTCTGTAGCATCCTTCAGGTTTTTTTTATTTCTGTTTAGTAAGAACTCGTTATCTTCAATTTTCCGGATTAACTCATCTTTCCGGGTTTGTATTCTTTCAGATTTAGATAATTCGTCTTTAAGTTGACTGATCTCTTCTTGTACTTGTGCTAATTGACTGCCCTTTTTTAGAGTCTTCTTTTTCTCGGTGAATATTTCTAAGAATCGGGATCTTATTTCTGCTAGGACTTCTTTTTCTTTCCCGGATTCGATGGTGGCTCCCACCATTGTTTGTAATGATGATAGTGTTTCATCGTTTAGGTCGTCACTGATGATGGGTTTTCCCTGGACCATCCACAGGGTTTGTCCTAATCCCCATAGTTCTGGTTTTGTATCACCACGTGGGGATAGTTGACCACCTACTAGTTCAATGAGTTCCTGGTCAGCTTTATCTCCCTCTGCTATTTTCCTCCAGGTTCCATTTTCTTCTTTTTCTAGTAGGCTTTTTTTCTCCTGGAAACGCTTGGTTATCCTGTAGTTCTGGTCATCCTTTTGGAAGGTGATGGTGGAACGGGGGTTGAGGGATGTGCCCCATGGTTTTAGGGTTTTGATTTTCCCGGATCCGCTGGTGTGTTTGGAGTAGAAGGTGGTGATTATTGAGTCTATTAGGGTGCTTTTACCACTTTCATTGGGTCCGTGAAGAACGTTCAAACCATTTTTTAGTTGGATTTCCACTGGTTCGGTGAATTTTTTCCAGTTTTCCAGTCGGATGCTTTGAACGTTCATTTATGATGCCTCCTTAATCATTTGGTACATTAAAAGAAATGCCCGGTTTAGGATCTCTGGGGATAAACCTTCCAGTACATCTTTATCTTGGAGTTGGGCGAATATTTCCCGGGTGCGTTCTGGGGAGATATCAGAGTAGTCCTGAGTCTCGGGTTGAGTTTTCATAAGGGCCATTAAAGCCTCAAATGTTTGATTGACAACTGCACCTTCAGGTATAAGTGCCTTAAGTTCTAAGAGGTTAGGTTTAAGGTAAAGTTCATCCATCACAATCTGTAATTGCATGAATTTATCCTGGTAATCATCCTCTAATTGGGCAAGATAGCTGATGGTATCCTGATCAGTAACACCCTTAACCTTCAGGAGGATGACACTGTTTTCAGGTTCTGTGATATTATTAAGTTCTGATTCAAGGTATTGGGCATCAGCGAGGCTGTTTATTTCTTTTTCTTGTTTTTGCCAGGATAAGGTGCCCACATCAATGGGGGTGATTTGGGGTGGAGAGTTTGCTGCATCGATCTCAACGATCAGTGCTTGGCCACTGGCGTCTTCACCGAATTTAGTGGTTTCAGGAGTTCCAGGGTATATTGTTCTCACAATTCCATTGGAGTCTGGTTGTTCAAATAGGGAGTGCCATTCACCTAAAGCCAGGTAGTCTAATCCAGATAGGGTTGTTCTTTCCGGGTTTATGGGGAAGTTGACATCGTCGATGAATCCTACTTGGAGGTTTCCATGGGCCAAACCTATGGATATGTTAGGATTGTCTTGGGCATTGATCCATTGGGTGGGGTCATCTTTGGATTTCTTCTGACTTACAGGACAGGGATAGATGGTAACATTTCCATGATCATATGGTTCAGGTTGGGTGAAAATAGTGAGGTTGTCCAGTTTCTCCCATACTGGATCATTGAATAATGAATCCCTGCCTAGGGGGTCGTGGTTACCTGGGAGTAAATAGATGGGAGTGGGTGATATATCTGAGAAAATCCGGGAAACTGCGCTTAGTAGGCTGCGGTCAACTTGGTTACTATCAAAAAGGTCGCCAGATATTAGTATAAAATCAACATTTTCCTCGTTGGCTTTCTGGATAAGTTTTTCAACAGTTTTCAATCGTATGTTTCTTGCTTGTTGTGCTTTATCCCCTAATTGTTTGTATTTGATTCCTAAATGCCAGTCAGCAGTGTGTAAGAATTTCACCATTTCATATCCCCTCATACTAATTAAAGTAATTATTATTATATTGTTCTTACATTAGCATATACATAATGATACTGAATATTATGTTCTGTCACATTAACATAAAGGTTTCTGTGAAAACATGATTATTATCATAAAATATTTGTGAAAAGTGAAAAATTGTACAATAATTGGGTTTGGAATTTTTTTATCAAAAACTTAAAGAAGTGTGAACAAGATATTGAGAATTAATGAAATTGGTATCACTAAATCTGCGTTTCGGTGGTCAAGACAGGACTGATTCTATATCAGATTATTTAATGGATCATGATGCTGATTTGCTGGTTCTTGGTGAGTACCAGGACAACAAAAATGGTCTTAAGATAAAGGAGACCCTGAAAAAGGAAGGTTTTACCTGCATAACTAGTGATGATGATCTTTTAGGAGTTTTAGTAGCATCGAAATATCCTTATTCACTAATTAGAAGGGAAAAAAGATTAATTGGCATTGAACTATCCGATTCTAAGTTGACTGTATTGGGTGTATATGTACCTACTGGAAGTAATGATAAGCGTTTTAAGGCTGCAGTTTGGCAGAAAATTCTAAAATTTGCACAGGAAAATCGCAATACTCCCTGTATTATCACTGGTGATTTTAACAGTTGCACTAAAGATGATTCAATGAATCGGAGCCATTACAGTGCAGATGAATTAGAAAAACTAATCAATATGGGCTGGATTGATGTGTGGGGTCGCTACAATGATACTGATTCAGAACGCTACACATGGTACAGTGATTATGGTAATGGGTTCAGATTTGATTATGTATTCATATCCCCAGAATTAGCTAAAACAATTGATATTAAACAGGTTTATCATGATTCTAAAAAAAGAGAAGAGGGAATGAGTGATCATTCACCCCTAATTCTTGATTTTAAATTTTAGATGTCTTTTAGTCATTCACATCTTGAATTATATCTTTAATCCACTCTAATGTATTAATGAATACTTCCATAGATTTTTTATCATTTAAAGCAATTAATGAGAATTTAGGTCTTCCATGTATCTTATCCGGAGAAATATCAATGCCTTCTATTTCATTTACTCTGTTTAAAAGTTCCAAACGTACATTTTCATCATTAAAAGGTTTATATTTCAGATATTGGAAATATATTGATATAAATCCCTTAGTATTTATAGCAAAGGGCAAATAAGATATTGAATTATGTTCAAGGTATGGCCAGAATACAGCATAACCCTGGTTTTTCTTGAATACAAAATTATGGGAATTGTTTTCAAACCATTCTTTAATTTCTATGGCAATTTTTTTTTCTTCGTTTCCTCTTTGATCCTCTAATTCATTGAAAAATGATTGCTCATCCCAATCAACTGTTATACCCATTGATATTCTTTTCTTTTGTTCAGCTTCGATAGTTTGCCCTATTACGCGCGGAACTAATGTTCTTATATCGTTACTTTTATATTGTTTGATTTCTACGCCTAAAACTTCTGCAGGATCCATCTGTTCATTTAAAAATTCTATGACCCTTTTAAGATCTTTAGGTAATTTATCTGCCACAAAAAGCATTCTTATTTTCCCAGCTTGTAAATTGGTTTTAACTTTCATCCAAAAGTCATCAATATTTGAATCTGCATCTAAGAATTTTGTTAAAACATCATCTGGGTTTTCATTATTAGCCTCAAATGTGGATATTATTTTTGCTACTGGCCAATACACAATGCCATTTGCTGCGTAATCCAACATTTGACCTATTACTTCTCTTCGGATACGGGTATCACTGCTTCTTTTTACTTCAACAATGGTGGGAATTGCATCCTGATCTATAAACAAATGATCAGCGGACCATTTCCCTAGAGTATCTTCTTTGGTGGGAACATCCATTTCTCTGGCTATGAGCAACCATCGTCGAGGGTTTGAATCATTTATTAGTTCACCAGCAAGTAGATCAGGATAATCCACTAAAAGTTTTTGCAGTAAATCTTCGTCTTCGTACTCTTCTTCTACCATTTCAATTAACTCGTCGTCTTTTTGGATTAAATAAATTTTACCCTTCACTTAAAAACCCCTTATCTAATATTTTTCTTAATTCAATAGCTTCATCATCATATACTGAAACTGATGGTATATTGTACTTTTTATACATATTCTTTGTACGAGGATTACTTTCTATTGCAAAGTAATTACTTTGAATTCCGTGTTTAGGGAAAATATATTTCTTGAGCAGCTTCTTTTTAGCTACTGGTGGTCTGTCATTTTCCTCCTGAAAGTACATTTCATCAGGCATCCAACCTTTAAGCTTCTCTTCAAATGATATGATAGTCTCTTCTTTTTGATAGTCGGGCCTTGCTGTAATTATTATCACATAATACTTAGCTAGTAATTCAATTAACCAATCGCGGTACTTTTCAGCTTTTATCTTTTTTTGATATGGTCGAATGTATTTTATGTCAGAAGAATTACCAACAAGTGTGTAATTTAAGTCGAGAAGGATGATTGGATTAATTAATACATCTAAATTCAAAATGTTATCTCCATCACAATACTAATTTTTGGAAAATTAATTAACAAGTCTTATGCTTCTTTCTGTAGAAGATCGTTTAAAATAGGAATCATGTTTCGAAGAGGTGCTATGGCAAAATCTTTAACATTGGAGTATTCACCCTTTAATTTTAATACACCTCTAAATTTCTCATCTAAGTCAAGAAATTGTAGTTCTTTAACAGTTTCAGATTGATCAGGGACAACAATAAGCAATAAAATACCATTATCAAGTTCATCTAAGTCATATTTAAATTTTCATCATCTTTACAATTTATAACTATAGAACGGGTAACCATATGAACAGGTAACAATCCTGCAATTGTTTTTGGAGGAGTAGGTGCTGTAGGTATCACTTCAACAGACAAAAATGGCATATTATCTTTTAATATTAAAATTGTGAGATTTCCTATTTTATATCGGGCTTTTTGACCGGGAATTAGTTCTGGTTCATCAAATAATACAATAGTATTCACACCGTTTTTGCCATGACAATATATATTATTCTTTGTGAATACATGCGACAATTGTTCATAAACTTCATTTAACATTTCATCAATTTTTGCCATTTTATCCCTATGATAATTTTATTACGTTACAAAACTTAACTTTATCTATAAATATTAGTTCATGAAGGAGGAGGTTAGCCATGTTAAGGGAATACATGGAAAAAATTTTTAAAGATTATCAAACTGTCAAAAAGGGCAAATATGTTGATCATCCTCTTGTTAAACTAATAAGATATGAAATTCCCAATGATCTTGCACAAATTACTGCAAAGATCGGGAAATATAAAATTAATGGTAGTGCAGGTAAAGGAAAATGGACTGAATGCCCTCGAATATGGATATTAGACCCAAGGGTGACTGAATATGTTGGCTCTGGTTATTTTGTTCTTTATATTTTTAGTCAAGATACTAAACGCCTATATTTATCACTTAATCAGGGTATTCCTAAGAACGGTTCGATTCCTGAAGAAACACATATGGAAAACTTGAAATCAAAGGCAAAAGATTATCAAAAAAAATTAGGTGATCTAGATGGATATGAAATTGGTGAGCTTAATTTAGGCGACCCCGAATATTATAAAAGATTTCAAGTAGCGAACATTTGTGCTAAAAGTTATAATCTAGAAGACTTGCCTTCCGAAGAAAAACTGGTTTCAGACCTAGAAGAAATTCTTGGATTATATTACAGACTGGTTATAGCCCACCATGGAATGCGGTATTTCATTAAAAAAATGTTACAAAATTATTCAATCGCAAAAACTGATAATAAAATTGCAACCGAGTTAAATACAGAATTTGCTAATAAAGGCAAATTTCATAACTATTTAATAAGTATCGCTAACCTGTCTGGAAAAGGCGATTATGTTGTACATGGTTTTTTCGGTGGTGTTGATAATTTTATCAATCTTCCCTGGATTATTATCTATTCTAAAAAATCAGGCTCTCCCCTATTCATACGTTTTAACTTCAAAGAGAATATGGAAGGAGTTTATTTATCATTAACAGACTCTTATCAATATGTTGAAAAAATTATGCAAAAGAATGGTGTAATTTTTAATAAATTTGATGAAAAACATTTAGCGTGCATAAAAAAAAGAGTTGCTGATGCAAAGAATAAATTAAATGAATTAACTATAGTGCCCGATAATTATATTGAAAATATAAATTTAAATGCAACGAATGCAAAATCGGCTCCAGCTAGAGAAGCAGCCAATATTTATGCAAAGTATTATCCTTTCGAAAACTTACCATCAGAAGAGGAATTAGTATCTGATTTTAAGGAGATTATAAGATTATACGAAATTTTAACAGACATTATTTCTCCTAAAGTTAACCTAAAAGAACCTTTGGAACTTATTTTAAATAATTTATATTTATCCATGGAACACGATGAAAAACCCAAAGATCATAAAGTTGCAAGAGCATTTTTAGATATTAAAGATGCGATACATGAAATTGCAAAATCGACAAAACCAAGTATAAGCTATAATTCAGTAGCATATTACCAATCACATGGGGATTGGTACCAAAAACCTTATATTTACGTCGAAAATCAGGACAATAAGGACATATATGGTCATTGGGATCAGCATTATGTCGGTTTTTTATTCCCTGAGAATATTGATGGTATTTTCATTACATTAGCACAAAGTAGGAATTATGCTGAACATCTTTTAAGTGAATCTGGTGAAAATTCTCAAGAAAAAATTGAAACATATTTGAAAAAACATGCGAATGAAATTAAGGAACAACTAAAAAATCAAGTGGATATATCAGATACGCTATTTGAAGAAGCTGCAAGTACAATTGCTTTTCCAGGAACAATTATATATGGAAAATATTATGATAAAAATAATTTACCAATTAATGATCAGATAATAGCAGATTATAAAGCGTTACTCAAATTATATTCTCAATTAAAACCAGATGAGGGGGATTCTGTGACATTTTTTAAATATTTAGCAAATAAAGGATACTTTTTTGATCAACAACTAATTGAAAACTTTTTACTATCTTTAAAAGTGAAACCTTTTGTAATATTAACAGGCAATTCTGGAACTGGTAAAACAAAGCTTGCACAGCTTTTTGCTGAATACCTTAATCCAGGGGCTGGGAAAAAATTGAAAGATGAATCCACTAAAAGTTTTTTACCGATGAAAAGGAGTATCACTACTTACTCTCGGAACCATAATGGCGGATGGAGGATTCGGCCAGAGGAATTGCAAGAAATAGCAAATAAATTACACTCTGAAGATATCACTGATTTCTCAAAGGACATAGATTTAGAAATTAAATGTAATGGAAGACCTTTGAGAGGTACAGGATATATTGAAACAAGAGATGTTAGTTATTCTCCAGAAAAACAATCATATGTTTATTATGACGAAGATAACGAAATTCATAAAGAATTGGGCCAAATAATTACTGGTGAACTAACGATTAATTTCGGAAAACAAAAAGAAATTAAAGAATCAATTAAACAGCATGAAATAGTCCCTGTGGGAGCTAATTGGACCGAAAACCGTCACATTATTGGATTCTATAATGTGATAACTGAAAAATATCAAGGAACTGAAGCATTAGATCTTATTTTATCAGCCATACGCGATACTAAAAAACCTTATTTCTTAATTTTGGATGAAATGAACTTATCCCATGTCGAAAGATATTTTTCGGACTTTTTATCGGCCATGGAAAGTGAAGAAGATATCGAACTTCACCAGGCCATTACTGGTGATGTTAAGGAACACAAAGATCAACTTCCTCCTAGAAAAATTAAACTTTCTGAAAACCTCATGGTGATTGGAACGGTAAATGTTGATGAAACCACCTACATGTTCAGTCCGAAAGTATTAGACAGAGCCAATACTCTTGAATTTCTAACCCAGGATGCAGAGGACTATATGTCTGTTTCTCCAGAATACTCAGCGAAAGGTGATCTTGATTACCTTCAAAACCCCCTATCAGATATCAAAATTGAAAATGAAGTGAATATTCGACTGAAAACATATTCCAACTAAAAACTCGTTTGAACGGTGTGAAAACGGGGGATAATCAGGATTTGTGGCAAGTACTTTCAAAAAATATAGGAAAATTCCAAAACATCCTAAAAGAAGCTGATTTTGATTTTGGATTCCGGACTATAAATGAAATAATCAGGTTCATGATTGTAGCCTGGAAATATGAAAAGGAACCCACTAAATGGAATGATTGGGAACGTTACTTTGATGCCCAGATCATGCAAAAAATGCTACCTAAACTCCATGGTTCACAAAAAGAACTGTCGAAAGTATTAGAAGAACTAGAGAAGGAATGTATTAATGGAAAATTCCGTTCATCAACAGAGAAGATAAAAAGGATGAGAAAAACTTTGCAAGAGAAAAGATACGTTTCTTTCACCGGATAAAATGATTGCAAAGGAAATTTTTTTAAAAGATCTTGATGATCAAGAAATGGGTTCTATAACCATTAAAACCAAAAGTAGCAATTTTTCTTATGAAAATACCGATAAAATAATTTTAGAAGAAGAATCGAAATACTCAATAACTTTCAAATCAAAATATAACATTGATAAATTAAAATTTCCAACTTTAGAAAGTTTTAAAAAAGATTTTGAATACGAAAAGATTGATAATCAAACTTACCATGGCACTTTATACACTGGTAGTTATGCTGGAAAATCTTTTTTTGACGTAGTAGTTAATGATATTGGATCAACAAAGGTTCCATTTGAAGTACGTTCTAAGAAGATTGATTATGAGGATCATTACCCAATAATGATTTCTGAACTGTTTGAAGCTGCTTCAGGGATACTATTTGATAAATCTCCCATTTTTGAACCACAAAAATTAGAAGAAATAGTTCGCAAAACCTTTTATGAAGATTTTATATTCTTAGAATATCTATTTCGTCCTGAAAATCTTATCAATGCCTATGAACATGTTAGAAGAGACCCACACAGGGTACTAGAAAGATATGAGGAACCGGTTCCATTAGTATTAGCTCCAAATGTGGGGCCATCTGAACTAATTAGTATGGTTTCTGATTCTTCGAACCTCTACAAGGCAGATAAGATCCCATCAAGCTGGCCTGGAAATTTTAAAGAATATGTTCCTAATGAATTGAACCAATCTTACCACAGAGATATCGTTGATACACCTGAAAACCGTTTAGTCAAGTATTTCCTGAACCTTGTGAATGACCTTTTAGATGAGATGATTAAACAGGTTAAAAAGGAGAAAGTTGAAGGATATCCAGCAGACAAAATTATTGATTTTAAAGAGATTGTTACTGACTATCTAATGGATGGCTGGTTAGATGATGTGGATGAACTGAAATATTTCCCTTCCAATTCTCAAGTGTTACAAAAAAAAGCCGGTTATCGTGATATTCTAAGATTTTTTATGATCTTTGAATTAGCCTTTTTTATAAGTTGGGATGAGATTGAAGAACTAATAAAGGGATACCAACGTAAATTGCATGATCTCTATGAGTACTGGTGTTATATCAAACTATTTAAGATACTATGCCATCTTTCAGATGATGAACCAGATTATAACAAGATATTTCATAAATCTCGTAAAAAAAAGTGGTCTGTTAATCTAAAACGGAGTTCTAAGCATCCTCAGCATTTTGATATTAATTTTAATGGTGAAACATACCATGTGGAATTAACCTATAACCACAGTTTCAAAAAGTCTGATAATGTAAATCATTCTTACTCTCTAAATTTTAGACCAGATTATACTTTACGCATAAAGAAAGGGTCTAATTCTTATCTGATACATTTTGATGCTAAGTATCGTTCTAATATTATAATTGAAGATATTGATATGGATACACGTGATAAAGAAGAGGAAGAAAAACGAATCTACAAGTATGCTGATATTTACAAGATGCATACATATAAAGATGCGATTGTTGACAGTTTAGGGGCATATGTGCTTTATCCTGGTGACACATCCCCTAAAATTTTTAATGAAAAAAAACTCCAAATAATACCCTCTGTTGGTGCTTTCCCACTAACACCTGGTTCGATGGATTCAAACGATGAAGAAGAGAAAATTGAAAAATTTATTAAAGATGTACTAGATTCCATTCATAATAATGATTTTCATTGAAATTGCCTTTAAACCCATTATTTATTCTAAAATGTTGTATGAAATTTCTGGAATTTTCCAGAATTTCAATACAAATTTAATAATTTCATCTTCTCTAGTTTCGATTTGTTCTAGACCCCAATGAGAGTATTTTTGAAGATCTCTTTGCAATCTAAAACTAGAATCTTCATAGTATTTTCTTTTAGTCTCAAATGGACTGTCTTGCCATTTAGCGTTCCAAGATTTGGTTGCAACTGTTAGATTTCCTAATTTATTCTTATAATTTTCATGTTCGATTTCTTTTTTGCGGCTTAAATGTAACTTTTTAGTACTATTGGGCCAAATATGTTCGATTTCGTATTTAGGTTTCAAAAATTTATCAATATCTAATTCCAGATTTTCTTTGGCAGTCTTTTGAAGATATACCTCATAAAAGAAAAAGAGATATTTTTTATCTCGATTGGATATTTTGTTATAGAAATTTTCAATTTTCAAGTCTCTTTCAAAGCCTTTATCATCCTCATAGATGTTTATAAAGTTATTAATGAATTTTTTTTGAATTTTAGAAAATTCTAATTTGTCATAATGTACTTCAAAAGCTAAATTATAAAGGAATCCAAGCCCTGCATTTGTTTTTCGTTTTCCTATAGCATAAAGTCTGAACGAAGCTATTTCAACAAGTTTCAGAAGACTTTCAATTTCTTTATCTTTATATTTTGGCCAAAAAGCGATTAAAAGGGGAAAAAAATTAGCTATTCTTTCTAATACAAATATTCTATGTAATAAATATCCATTCGGAGTATCTTTTTGATATGTAATGATTTCTTTCATGGTGTGGAAAGTTTTCTCGAGATCTTCAGTGTAATCTAGAACATATTCTATAGTTTTGGTACTGTCTATTCTATTTAGATTTTTAACAAATTCTTTGAATTCATCCATATACTTGTAGGAGGATTCAAGCCGTTTTTTGAGGTTTTTTTGATATATAACAAAGTGATATCTTTGAATATCATCTTCTTTAAGATTTTTACCTCTTGAGTGGTTATTTATTTGCTCAAACAATTGAAAAATGTTTGAAAATCTTTCATTGATACAATCTAAGTATAGATCAACGTTTTTAGGTGCAGAAAGATAAACCATGTGCATTAAAAAACTTTTGGTCTTCTCTAAGTTAGTTAATGGTTTTCCCCTATCATTGACAGTTTCAAAAATAAGTACAGCATCAGAATCATTATCTACATCGTAGAGTATAATTTCTAAATCATTGATTTTTTGTTTAAGTGTCAGAAGAAATTCTTTGTAAGATTTTAAATCAAGATTTAAATTTTCAAGTTTGTCCCTGAAAAATAATTTAGCATCTTTTAACCTTTTTTGAGAATTTGTGAGGGTATCGATAGCTTCTTCTTGGTTATTAATTATGTACTGTTTAAAGAAGCTTTGATCATCGCCTTGAAGAGTTAATTTGTAGATGGTTTCATAACGGAGATAATCCTCTTCGATTTTTCCAAGTAACCTTTCCATGTTGGTATCATTTAATGAACGAAGTTGATTTACAATTTCTTTTATTAGAATTAAAATTGTGGTTATTCTTTGTTGCCCATCAATTATTTCATAAGTATCAAAAGGTTCTAGGCCTTCTTTAATTAACTTACCAGTACTTTTAAGGAGTATAGTTCCGAAATAATGTTTTTTGGTAGTGTTTAAGTAGTATAAATCGCTCCAGAGATCATCCCACTGTTTTTCTCCCCATGAATAGTAGCGCTGGTAAATAGGGACACTGAACGCCTTGTCACCAGTAAATAGTCCTTTTATGGTAGTTAATCCTTTTTCCATAATTATCAACTTTTGATGAAAACAGTTGATTAATAGATTGATGAAGTTATTTTGTTAAATTCAGCATCACTCAATACCGGTTTAATTCCATCTAGCGACACAAGCTCTAGTAAATTAGCATACCTCATACCACGAGTACGTTCAGCCATTACAGGTTCTTTGAGTTCGTAAACTCTTAATATCCAGATCTTGGCCTTAGGAGTATTCATGTATGACTTAACATGTTCACTGGTCCAAATATAATGATTTTTTAGAGATCCTACACGAGATACAGGTTTTTCAATAACATTTTCTACTTTTGCAAAGTATTTGACCAGAAATTTACTGTTTTCTTTTAGAGGAAGGGCGTTTTCTTCCACAAAATCCCTGTATTTCGGTTGGAAACTTTCTAAGTAGTTATCTTTAAGGGCATAACTAACAGTGGGATAAAGAATAAAATTAGGTAAAGTAGTGTTATAGTTTCTAATAAGGATTGTTTGTTTTCCTTGCCCTAATGCTTCAACAGTTGCATTCCATTCATTTAAGCATTTGGTAATTTTGGTCATTTAACCCCTCAATAAATAATATTCATACTAAAATAAATGTAATTTTCTATTTTAGATCCTGACTTATCTACCCCCATCTTGGAAATGTACTAAAATAATGTTTGATAGCCGCATGCAATTGATGATTCAAATGTTATAAGGTTAAACTGTTAAGATTCATTAGATAAAAATTTAATTCGAGAATTTTTTTTAATTAATTTCACTATAATACAAAAAAAACTGGTAATATTACTTATTATATGGAATAACACATTATAGTATTTTATTATTTAAGTTTATTTAATATTTTTCCTTTAAAAATATAAAATTACTAATTAAGTACTAATTAATTAGAATAACATGTATAATAAAAAAGAGTGTATCCCTAGAATTATTGATATATACGAAAGTTCAGTTCGTGGAGTTGAAAAAAAAGCTTTAAATGATGGAGATAGAGCTTATGGAGGAGTTATAAGAGCAAGTAAAGGAAAACTTGTTGAAAACTTTGCCAAGTGGCTTGTAAAAATCACCTGGACTGACATGGGAAATGATATTAATAGAATCAATGTATACAAAAAAAGAGTAAAAATCCCTATTAAACATGATTATGTTGAAAATCTTAAAAAGGAGTATTTGAAAGCATATATAAAAAAAAATATCAGTGATTATTTTTATCCTTTAGCAATAGATTGGATTGTAGAAGTTGATGAAAAGCCGATAATTGCTATTGAATGTAAAGCCTATACAGAAAATGCAATGTTAAAGAGAGTTCTTGTTGATCATAAAATGATGAAAGAAATATATCCTAATATTAGTTCTGTCCTATTTCAATTAGAAAGTCAGCTTGGTGGCGATTATGGGACCAAAAAAAGAGATAAATTGGGTAGTACTTCAACGAACACAATCTTATCTCATTTTGGTATAGATTTAAATATTATTACCCTCCTTCAAGGTGAAAGAAAAGTTGATCGACCAATTCATAAAAAAGAGTTCTTTAAAGAACTAGATTCTGATAGTTTAGATAATTCTATCAAAATGTTTAAAGAAATATTTAAAATATATGAGTGAATCGATTTTTATGATCAATAATTTCTATTTTCATGAAAATAATCTACAAAATAAAATTAATAATAACTATCGTCATGAAGGTGAGTCTCTCAAGAAATTCAAAGATGATTGTTACGATTTATACAAAAAAAACCAGAATAAGATTACTGATATAGATAAAGAAGCCATTGAAGATAAAGTTATTTTTTTATCTAATTATTACGAAGCATTCGACAAATTTAATGAAGGAAATTGGATAACTCATCAGTCCAAATGTAAACCTACTATTTTAGAAGAGTTTTGCGGGTATTTATTTAAAGATTTGCCAATAATTAAAGAATTAGATCTAAATTTTTTTAATAAAAAAATTTACGCAGGATTAACAATCAATCATTATGGTAAAGTTGATATTAAGACAAAAGACGTAGATTTTTGTATTGGAAAAAAAATCGAAGCTAAAATTGTAGAAGAAAACTATGAGTTTATTGTTCCTATTATAGCAATTGAATGTAAAACTTATTTAGATAAAACAATGTTTAATGAAGCACAATTTAGTTCGCAAAAATTAAAATATGGCTCCCCAAATGTTAGAACTTATATTCTCTCGCATGCGAATCAGGTCAGACTTTCAGAGATCCCAAGAAAGGGGCAATCATCCATTGATCAGCTTTTTATTATTAGTGATGATAAAGGAAAAGTGATATCTGATGCTGTTTATGAATTCTTTATCGAAATTAAAGAAGAATTAGATAAGTTCCAAAAGGAAATAAAAGAAAAAAAGATTGGGGGTATTCTATTATAAAAATTAAAAAGTATCAAGAGTTTTAGTAACTGTTTTCAATCTTTCCTCAGCTTTATTACAATACTCTTCAGAAATATCTATCCCCAAATATTTCCTTCCATGCATTTTTGATACTGCAGTTGTAGTACCAACCCCATTAAACGGGTCTAAAACAACATCGTTTTTAAAACTAAATAATTTAAGGACTCTCTTTACTAATTCTTCAGGAAACATTGCAGGATGTCCATATTTTTTCATCTTACGTTCAGGGGCGATAGACCACTTAGCGACAACCCAATCTTTAAACTCTTCTGCTGTAATATCAATATTTTCTTTATTACCTGATTTTTTTAGGTCCCCTTTACAAAAGATTTCAACAAATTCCCATGTATACTTTAAATAAGGACTACTGGGGCTTTTCCAGCTTCCCCAAGCAGTATATTTACAATTGTAATTATTTTTCTCCCACAAAATTTCTCCTTTCCAGATTAATTTATTTTGTATAAAAAAATTTGATATAATATGATGGCTGGGTATATAATCTGAAAACAAAGGTTGGATGTTAACAATAATTCGACCACCATGTTTCAAAACCCTTATACATTCTTTGAAAATTCTAAACAATTTATCAAAATACTCTTCCCAATTAGTTTCATCTTCAGATTCATCGTAATCTAATCCAAAGTTATAAGGAGGGGAAGTAAAAACAAGATCGACACAATTAGATGGCAAATTCCGCAATATTTCTTCACTATCGCCACAGATTATAGAGTTAGAAAATTCTTCAGGTAGTGCATTTGATTCTTTAGTAAAATTATTACCTTTTGTGTAATAATGGAAACCTCTTTTAAGAACTTTATTTTTACGGTTTTGAACTTTTCTTTCTTTGTTATAATCTACATATATTCGTTTCCCACTTTTAATTCCGTAACTTTTAATTTTTTCAATTTCAACAATTATGTTATCGAACAAATCAGAATTGATATCATTATTTAAGTTCTCATTAACATAATTCGCAAATTTGTTTAAGTCAATAGAGTTTAAATGGAAAAAAAGGTTAAAATTATCATAAGTAAATAAAAAGTCATTATTAAACTTTTTTTCAAGAGAATCCAAAAATTTGACTTCAGATTTACTTAAAGAAGTTTTAAGATCTATTTGGATAACCTTATATTTCTTTTCGGTATTTTTTTTACTCTTTACATTCATATAATTCACATCATTTAATTATTATTAATAATTATATTAATAATATTACTTAAATATTTCATCTCTTAATATTTGAATAAATAGCTGAATCTAACTAATTTTTTCGATTTTTTCTAATAAATTTTCGAACTCACTATCAGCTATGACTGGTTCGGCATCAAATATATCAATTTTCTTAGGAAATTTGACATATAGCATTCCACCTTTTTTATCTGTAAAAAGAGGTTTATTTAATTTATAAGTTCTCATTATCCATATTTTAGCCCGACCAGAATTTAAATATGCTTTAACATGTTTTTTATTCCAGATGTGGAACTTTTGAAAGCTAGTTAATCTAACGGGGGATCTATCAATTATTTTTTCAACAGTAACAGCATATTTAATTTCAGTTTTCCCGTTTTTTAAGCTTGGAAGTGTATTATCTTTAACAAAATCTCGATGTTTCTTTTGGAAGATTTCTAAATATTTATCTCGTAATGCATAGCTGTGAGTTGGATACAATAAAAAATCTTTGTTTGAAGTCCCATACTTCCTAATCAAAACAGTTTGTTTTCCCTGACCCAATGCTTCTATAACAGCATTCCATTCTTTTAGACCTCTACTTGTTTTTTCCATAAAAGCACATCCTGAATACTATTTAGATTAAGATATAAATATACTTTAGCTATAGAAATTAGCTTTGATAGATAAGAGTGGAAAAAAGACGCTGACAGTTAGACAGAAAGTAGAATTCAAGCGTAAAAACATCATATAAAAGAAAATTTAATATTGTTCTAAAAAAAATATTCGATTTGAGTTATTTTAAATTAACACCAAGAGTCTATCCAAAGAAAAAAACAGAAAAAATAGTTTGCGTTTAAATGTATTTTTATTTTATATCTACACTCAAATATCTTAAATTAAGAATCAATTCGTTTTATTCAGATTCCAATTAACACTACCACACTTACAACGAACAGCCTCTTCCTTATTTCCATCTAAAGAAAGATGCAACATACTCCCACAATCATCACACATAAAAACTGAAAAAAGATCAGAAAAAGCAACTAACACTGGTTTGAAATCATTTAAATTAAAATCAGTCCATTTATTATAATGGACATTAGAATTGACTGCCCAGTTTTCGGCATTAGTTCTGTTGAATATTTCTTTAGTGTTTTTTTCAATTTCTACTAATCTACCAACTTCTTCCTGTTTATTCCATGAATTAGCAGAATCCTTAGCAGTGTTAATAAGCGTTTTGTATCGGCTGATGGCTTCAGGGAGTAAATCACCCAAAGTGTATTGTCCATTATCTCTGAATTTCACTTTAGCGCCTAAAGAGTTACAGACTGTTCGGAAGTAAACTTCAGAACCTCTCCTTAATTTGTGGGCTGCTGATGGTACATCATTTCGAGTGAGATCTTCTTCAATGGCATCCCACATATCTGATTGTGAGTTAACTCTGGGCCCAGAATCTATCTGCCAATCAAATAACTCCACCAAACCTTTAGATGTGACAACACCTTCCAATCTCAACTGCCTCGCCCAAGTCTGATCATGAGTAGTAATGAAAAACTGCTTTCCCTTAAAGAAATCAGCCAATAAATGACATATCTGCCTCCTGTGAGGTGCATCAACACTCATCATCACATCATCTAAGATTATAAGGTCAATATACCCTTGAGTCAGTCTTTCTGCTAGTGCTAGGTATAGGCAGATGCCCATACTATCCTGATGTCCTTCACTGTGTAGGGCGTGAGGTGGGTGTTTTCCCTCTCCATGGAATTGTACCTTTAAATCCACTCCTGCACCTTCTGATGCCAAAACTGCATCGAAGTCTGATTCATCTGTTCCATGCAGTTGCCTGTAAAGTTCCACAAAACGGTCCTTAACTTCAGTATATAAAGCATCAAGAACCTGATTCCTGGATTCTATAAATGTATCATAGAGAACTTCAGCATTCGCAAGGGCTTTATTGGCTTTTTCATGAAGAACAATGTTTTCCTCATAATATTTTAGGTTCTCTTCTAATCTGTTCAGTTTATCCCAGGCAGTTTGCTCTGGGGAGGGTGCGCCATAGCAATCTACAGCCACTTGGAAAATCTTGGCTCCCACTTCATCCATATCAGTGAATGTGGGTATTGTTTCTCCACTATAATCATCCCTATCTAAGGATGCATCGATCCTTTCAAGATCCTCTTTGTAAACTTCAAGTGCATTGACTTCTCGGTCTAATTTTAACAGCGAACTGTCTTTAATCACTTTCTCCAAACTGGATAGTTTATTTTTCACCTGTTCAGATAGCTCACATGACAATTCCTTCTTCCTTTCTAGGTCACTTTCTACTTCCCTCATGTGTTCCAGTTTAGTTTTCAGGTGACTTTCAAGTTCATCTCCGTCCCAGGGGGTATCACACAGGGGACATGCATCACCAGTTAACTTCAACCCTAACTGGGTGAGTTGCAATCTTTCTGCAGGGGAGGAATCATCAGAGCTGATCTTATCATATAATTGTTTAAATTCCACCCTCATTACTTCCATTTCATCAGCAAAATCAGCACCCTGAAGATTTTCTAAGTCTTTTTCCAGTAATTCCAGGTTAATATTATCATGAGCAAGTAAAGCAGGGGATTTAACACCTTTTTTAACACTTGCTGAATCGAGCCTGATTAAAACTTCACCACCGAGTATCTCCCGGTTTTCATTAACAAAATTAAGAATAACATCTTCATTAAAGGTATCAACACCTACAGTTGCATTGATATGGGCTTTACTGGTGTTGAGGTTTCCTTTTATATTATTAAATTCATTTCGTAAAGTGTTTCTCACCTTAACTAATTTCTTACGGGTGTCATCCACTTCATTAATCTTAAGCAGGTTTTGTATCTGTTTAGCCCTGGTACCAGCATCAGATGTGACATAATTGAGGATCTCACGCCGGGTAAGAACATGCTGTCCCCTGCTGGCCAGTTCCTGGATAGGTTCTAAATCACTCAAATACTTATCATCACAGACGAATTTCCTGGGCTTGTCCATAACACGCTTAATCTCCACCGGTTCAGGAACTTCAGGTATCTCAACTTTGGCTTTCACCCAGCAATGCTTTGCATCGGCTTTGATATGTGGTGCGTGTTCTTTAAGTTTGATGTTTTTAGTTCCGGGTCCTTTCATCCTGGAGACATCACCAGTTAAAAGAAAGTCTACTGCATCCACAATGGCGCTTTTACCAGAACCATTTGGACCAGAAATTAGGAAGTTTTTCCCATTGGGTTCTAGTTTTAATTCTTTTATCCCCCTGAAGTTACAGATCTCCATTTCATGTATCCTCATGGGAGATCACCTTTTAAAATAGAAGTTAAAAGTTTATCATTTTGAAGTGATCCTTCAGAGGCAAGTTTACGGAGTTCTAATAATAATTCAGAATCAAAATCTTCACTATTTTCCAGTTTCTGGAAGGTTTCATCAAGAATCTGATCCAGTATGGAAGTAGGAGCTTTAGAAATTTCCTCTTTTTCTCCCATGAAATCCCCTCACCAATAATATGAATCTTAAATTTTATTAATAAGTTGATCCTTAATAAAAATATTCTTTACAACGAAGTAAATTGTTTAATTCATTGAATTGCTATATAAGATAATTACATTTACCAACTTCATATAATGTTTTTCCTGTTTAAGAGGGATTAATTTGGAAATAAAAGCAACTCAATATAGTAACTTTGCTAATATTTTGGCTAATGATGTTTTAGACAAACTAAAAGGTCAACACAAAAAATTTGAAAGATTTGAAAGTTTTGATAAACCATCTAAATCTATTTTTATTGGTACTTTAGGGGATGTTGTTGAGGACAAACAAATAACTTCCAACAATAAGTCAGATGTAAAAAATAACAGTTTATCACTAAAATTTTTACTAAAAGATATCCAAGACGACGTAAGTGTTATTCCTAAGTTATCCGTTTATTACAGGGTTTATCCTACTTATGAAGAACAAATTGAATATTTAGATTTGGATAATTACGAAAAAAATGATTCAATTCCTCTCGCTCATATTTGGGTGAGGAAAGATTTAGAATTCAAACCTTTATCCCTGGCTCTTGAGAATGATGAACAATTCTTAGATTTTGAAAACATTATTTCGGAAATAAAAAATGAACCAGAATTTTATGGATTAGGTGTTGAAATCCCCTTTGAATCTTTAGAATCTGAAGAAAATTTTAATAAAGCTATTCAAGTATTAAAAGATAAAAAAACAGAACCTAATCTGAATTGGGAATGCAAAATATATGTTGAAAAAGAAAATTTCAGTCAAAATAAGAAAGATCTAAATTTAATTGAAGTGGGAATGGTTAATGAGACTAAAGAGAATTTTAGATATGAAACTTTCCTATTTAACTGTCAATTAGAAATATCCCTAAATAATAATGAGATAGTTCCATTTAGTTATGATTACTCCTATGAAAACAAGCTAGAATCTTATCAAAGTGATTTAAGATGTTTAAATTGTCACGCTGATTTAATAAGATCACAGAATAAAATTTTAACAGAGAGCTACGCTGATTTCAAACAACCAAAAATTGTTCCTAAATCATCAATAGAAGGAGTAGATTTGGGTTTTGAGGTATTATCTAAAGAAGAGGGCATACAAGAATTAGAAAAACTTCATGATTTGATGTTAAAGCACTACGAAAAATGCCAAAAATCGAAATTAGCTAGTGATTCTGATTATGATAAATCATTAAATGATTTCTTTGAAATGCAGATTCGTTTCAAAAAAGGCGTTAAATTATTAAAATCAAATGAAAAAGCGTTTGAAGCATTTAAATTAATGAATGAATCTTTTTTATTAAATTCAAAAAAATATAAAACCTGGAGAATATTCCAAATAGTTTTCATAGTTTCTTTAATTCCTGAGATTGTAGATAAATCTCTTGAAAGAGATACCTGTGAGCTGCTCCATGTTATGACTGGTGGGGGAAAATCTGAAGCTTATTTTGGAATAGTCGTTTTTTCCGCCTTTTTTGATAGGATCACAGGAAAAGAATTTGGTGTTACTGCTCTGACTAAATTCCCACTGCGAATGCTATCAATCCAACAATTACAGAGAATAGCTAACTTATTTATTTGGGCTGAGGAAATTCGCCTAAAAGAAAATCTCGGAGGAGAACCTTTCTCCATAGCTTACTTTGTAGGTGAAAGTGATGAATTCCCTAACTCAAACCGAAAAATAGTAGAATCCATTAAAAAGGCTAAAAAAAAGAATGAAGAAATTAAAGGTAAAATTATTGATGTCTGCCCTATATGTAAAGGAAATATTATTTTAGATGTTGAATCAGAATCTTCAATCGTTTTACACAAATGCAAAGATTGTGGAAGGATTTATAGGCTTTTATTTAGTGATGATGAGATATACAGAGTAATCCCCACATTTATTATATCTACTGTTGATAAGTTAGCTGGAATAGCAACTAACAGACGATTTAAAAACTTATTGGGTGGGAAGATTGATGAATGTCCTCAAGGCCATGGGTTCATACCTCGTAACGATGCATGTGTTTATGAAAAAGGTCCAAGAGATCGTTGTGGTGAATTTGGTTCTCATGTAAATGTTTCCTTTAATACCAATCCAACTTTGATTATTCAAGACGAAATGCACTTAATAAAAGAAGGTTTCGGAACCATTGACTCCCATTTTGAATCATTATTTGAAGCTATGATCAAAGAGTTTTCAGGAGAACGATTTAAAAATATAGGCATGACTGCCACAGTCACGGGTGCTAAAATACAAATCGAACACTTGTATCACAAAGATATTAGGATTTTTCCTTGCAAATTAAACGATGATGATGAAAATGATTTCTTTTTTGAATATGTTAAAGAAAATGATATTCAAACAATACAAAGGCAAGTAATTGGCTTAAAATCAAATACTAGAGATAATCGTGTAGTTTTGTTATTCGCTATGAGATATATTTCTGAATTTATTAAAAAAGTCGAGGAAAGTCTATCAGAATTTGCTTTATATCATGAATTTAATGAAAAAGAATTATCTCAAATAGTTCAATCTTATAAAAAATTTTTGACATATCACAACAAAAAAGCCGATGTGCATAGCACTAACTTCTTTTTTGATGATTTAGTTAATTCTAAACCAAACCTTTATTATATTGAATCACTTCCTTTAACAGGAGATAATGACTTAGAGTACATTAAAAATGCAATTAATACTGTAAATCATTTTTATGATGATCCAATTAAAAAGGAAAAGTTATTAGCTGTTAATGCCACTAGTATAGTCTCTCACGGAGTCGATATAGACGAATGGAACATAATGCTTTTTGATGGAATGCCCCGCAGCACTGCAGAATATATCCAAGCTCTAAGTAGAGTAGGAAGGAAATATCCAGGTTTAGTATTTCTAGGCTTTATATCTAACAGAACAAGAGATTTAAGCTTTTATCAAAATTTTAATGAATATCATGACATATTAGAACATAAGGTAGAAAATGTTCCGCTATCTAGATGGGCAAAGTTAGGGTTCAAACAAACATTTACCTCTATTTTCACAGCAAGTATTCTAAATTATCTATCAAATGAATTGGAACGTCCAATTTACAATGTTCCACAGTTTTTAGAAGTTTTTTCAGAACCTAAAAATGTTAATAGCGTGATTAAGTTTATCAAAAGAGCTTACATATCAAACTCTGATATGTTAGGTTCTGAATACTTTGAAAAACAAATTAAAAAAGAAGTTATAGAACGAATAGAAGTTTTACAGAAATATGGAGGAAATGAAACTTATTTCTTTCCTAACGCCCTTAAAGACAACGATAACAAATATTACAAAACTCAATATGGAATGCGCGGAATCCAAGACGAAATCGTTATTTCACCCAATTTCAATGATTTTAATTTTATAGCAAGAAAAAGGAGGAAATAAATGTTTGAACAAAAACATAGTTTTTCTGCCTACAGCTCTTTGTTTAATATTGTTGATAACTTGATTTTTGTAAGAAGTAAAATCGCCCACAAAGTAGATTGGATTGCTGCAGATACCAATGATTTAAATTTAATGATACGAAACGAAGGACGTTTAAAAAATAAATTGTTTAAAGAAATTTTTACCCGATATAATCAAAGAATCGATAATTATAAATTGAATTATCATAAACTCTCCAAGTCTGATATAAAAAATCTGGAAATAATGCGTTATAAACTAGTTTTAGATAAAATAAAGGAAAATTCAGGCCATTATAGTATATATCCGCGAACTTTTTTCTGCAATAAGTGTGGAGACTTAAGAATTTTTGATAACAACAAAGAATGGGAAAAATTCAATCCTGAGATGTGCAGAAAACCCAATTGCGATGGCAAATACCAGCAATCGTCACTTGTTAAATATTGTGAGCAGTGTGGTAATATTGAACCTTTACGCTACTATTGTAAGGAACATGGGAAAGAACATTGGAAATTAATCAGGACTGATATTGATGCACCTATGACCTGGAAAGTGGAATGTACAGAATGTAAGAAAAAAGGTGGCAAATCATTTCAGATATTACAATATTCATGTAATCATAAAATTTATGGTAATAAAATCTGTGACGAACCAAATCGGAATTTTAAACCTCTAGTTGTAATGGAAAGTTCAGTTTTCAGTTCTGTGGTAATTACAGTAGTTGATGTTCCTAAATTAAAATACAATGAATTGTTGGACTATTTAGATTATATAATGTTAGGAATACATCTTAACAGATTTGAGTCTATTTTTCAGGATATCGCTTCAGATGGGAAAGTTGATTTAAAAAAAATAGATCTTTATCTTAAATTTAAAAACGACCCCAATTTAGAGGAATTAATTGACAGTGGAATGATCAATCCAGAATTTATAACTTTAATTGATGAAATGCTTCATGAAATTGAAAAATTAAAAATTGAGTTTAAAGATTTTCCACTTGAAGATATTAATGATTATTTAGTTTTAAAAGGAATATTTTCTGATGATCAATCTAATGTTACACATTTCAATGATTATATAAAATCAATTGATGAAAAAAAGGCTCATAAACTAGAAAAGGATTATAATTCTTTGAATAACTCCTTTGGTATAGATAACATTAGTTATATCTCTGATATTCGATTGATTTCATCAGCCATAGGTATTAATAAGGGAATTAACAGGTTTTATGAAGCTGGTTTTGTTCCTCACTTTGAACCTCTCTGGAAAGATCGGAATAGGGAGACTTTTAAGACTTATTCATATCCCTTTGAAACAGAAGGAATTATTTTTGATTTAGATAAAGTGAAAGTTGTGAATTGGTTAATAGATAATAAATTGTTGAATATTGAACATGTAAACAATGATGAAGAAGCTTTGGATGCATTGTTCCATATTAATGAAAATACTCAAGAATATGAAGAACTTAAAACATTACTTCACACTTTTGCACATGTATTAATACGAAGATCTTCATTGTACACAGGATTGGATTCAGATTCGTGTAGTGAACTTCTGTTTGTTAATACAGCTTCTTTTTTGATTTATTCCACATCTAATATTAACATCGGAGGATTCGCATTTGTATTTGAGAATTCTATTTTTGATTGGTTTAGGGATGCTAAATTAGAAGTCAAAGATTGTGTTTTTGACCCTACATGTATTCATGAGACTGGCTCCTGTTTTTCATGTTTGTACTTACCAGAGTATGTTTGCTCTGAATTTAACCAAAATTTAGACAGGGATGTTTTAATAGGGAAAAAGAGGTATCTAAAAGGTTTCTGGGATTAATTGAAGTGGAGGCCAAAAATGGAAAAATGGATTGAAAAAGTACATGAAATAAATACGTATAATCCTGATTGTAAAGACGCTGATGATTATTACTACAATACCGAATTATCAGAAAACATTAGTCCATTAACTAAATTCTTCTTAAATACATTTGTAAATACAGTTGGCCAAAAAAATATAATTATAACCTTTCCTGATAACATTCTTAGGCCACTGCCTTTAATCGCTTATACTTCCTCATATTTACGGAAAAAGAGTACTCTTGTTTTTACTTCCAATACGCGAGGTCTTGAAAAGAAAAGTCCCAGAGAATTACATAATCTTTATTACTATATGTTAAATTGGGATGGAGAATACCTTTTCTATGATATACCAATAGGATACGTTTACAAGGATAAGATAGAAGCTAAAATTAAAATGCCCTTGGCAAGTAGGAGATACAGAAAGAGACATGTTGATTATTTAAAACAGAATTTTGTTACTACTAATAGGCCAAAAATATTATTATACGCAGATAATGGCACTAAAATAGTTGATAATGTCAATAATATTTTATTGGACAATAAAACTAAGTTTAAACAAGAAATGAGATTTGATATAGGATGTATCATCTTTGAAAATGTGGATCGATACGTTAACTCAAAATATACTAGTAAACAATTTATTAATTGGCTAAAGGAGTATATGGATGAAGATATTAATTTTATATTCCATTTTTCTAACCCTAGTTCGCCATTTATCAACTATATTCGAGAAAAAACGGATTCATTTGTTATTCCATTCAGTACCGGTGTTTTAACTAACAACAACGGTATTGCAGAACATGCATCAAATTATTATGATAGCGTTGATCCCAATGCAGGTAAAATAATTGAAAGATACAATATTGACAGACCTTATTTTTATAGTGATGACACCGATATTAGCATCTTTGAACCATTAATAGAGTCTGGAAATATTGACAACTATTTTTTAGAAGCTAAAAATCTCTTAAAAAAAGTTGAAGAAGATTCTATACGTAATAAAAAATTATACTACCGTTCTCTAGGAATATTATATTCATTACAAGACCTTATAATCAGCCCTTCTAAATATAAAATAAGATATGGTGATTATGAAATTGGATGGAGTTTTTATAATATTCCTCAATTTTTAGAAATGTTTTTAAATAGACTTTCTAAAGAAACTAGTTTTAATCAGCTTGTTTTAAGTGAGTATATTACTCAAATAGATAATATTTATTCTGAGATAAGCAAGTGTAAACGTTTTGGGGAAGATAGTTCATTTAATCGTATTGGCAAGGATTACAAAATAATCGAAATAGCTCAGAATAAAAATGATTTCTTTAGTAAAGAACACACTTTAATGATCGGTGCTTACTCTAATTCTGAAGCATCTGTTCTCAGAGCAGATCTAGAAAGATTTCATATTGATAATGTTGAAGTTAGACATATTGGTTGGTTGAATAAGTCCAATTTTGACCGATCAAACTACAGCCTGCTTCTACCAGGACCTTTGCCAGTTAGATATTTCTCTGAACTTTTAAGGCCTTATAAAAAGATTTTAGTCCTTGCTTATGATGGTTATAATTTTAATCGTATCAACGATCAGATTAAATTGGTTACAGAATATTCAGTTACTGAAGAAATTATTTCAATGAACTATTTTAAAGAGATTTATGAATATGTTGGAATACCTCAAAATGATAGTCTATTTAAAGATTATAATGAGAGATTAGACAAATTAGAAGTTGAAGTTGAACCAATTGCAGATGAAACTCCACTTCACTCATTTGATAAAATTAAAAAATTAATTACAACTGAATCATCAGAATATGAAGAAGATCTTGATAATTTAGGAAGAATGATTAAAAATATTAATGCTGAAGATAAAAAAACCACATATAAACATGATTCTTCTGAAAGTATTGAATTTTCATTGCTAAATATCGAAAATGGACGTAAATATGTAAAATCATTGCCTGTTGAAAAAACATATTTCTTTTTAAAAAATATTGGAGGTAAAATTGAAGAAGGAAGTCCTAAAGATCTGAAAGCCGGAAATTTTGTCATAGTACTTGATAATGATGAGAAAAAAACGTTATTGCAGTTAATCATAGAAATATACGATTTAGAGTCAAGCATTGATAAAGAGATAATAGAATTCTGGAAAGAACGTTTAATGCTGTTTATTAAAGACACCGGAATGAAATATAGGGATTTATATAACGTATATGTGGATTTTGGAGGTGAAAAGCATTATCAGACTGTGCTTAACTGGGCTAAAGGTAAAGTTATAGGTCCTGAAGATCCAAAAGATTTGTATTATATTGGTAAAATTCTTGATGAGAGCATAATTCAGGATAACTGTAATTTAATCTCTGATGAAATTGAAAAAATCAGAACCATTCATAGAACGACGGGCAGAAAACTTAAAAATGTGATTAAGACAATAATTTTCGAAGGAAAAAATTTAGATGCACAGAATTTAAGTTATGATGAGTATCTTTTCTATGAAAAGGTTAAAAACGGTATTTATGAAATATTAGAAATTAGATAATTATCAGATTAATCCCACATATTTAAGGATAGCTTCTTTTTTGTCATCAATTACATCTTTAGATTTGTCATAGCATTCATCCAAAGCTAACCGGAGGTCAGTATCAGATTCCCATAATTCTTCGAGAAATTCAAATCCCATCATCTCTTCAATTTCTTTTAATACGTATAAACAAACAAAAATGTCATCAATATACCCATCAGGGCCATAGATAGTTTCTGGAATTATATCAAAGGGCACAACATAATAAGCAATAGCTGCACTAATTTTGAGACGTATATCCGCAGTTACTTCATTTTCATTCAGAACATCAGTTAATAATTTGAATAGATCAGGACCATAATTAATAAAATCTTGGTAATCTCCATCGTAATTATCAAGGTTTTCTCTTAATACATCATAAAAATCTTTAAATTCTATATCTTCCACTTATATCACGCCTATTCTAGTATAATTAGTATTTCGATTGTAATCATAAATGATTATTTATTTTATAGACAAATCTAGTTTTAACTTAAATATTTGTCTTTCATAATATTATGTTTTCTATGAAAATTTTCAGTGATTATAAAGTGAAAAAAATCACATAAAACTTTAAATGTATGTGAATTCTAAAAAATTGTTAGTATATTGTAATATTGATTGTGAGAAAGATACTAGGTTGCATATTTCTGTTGGTGGTAATGTGATTGAAAACGTTATGCACTTAATGAAAACAGACCCTGATTTCCCCAATAAAGTAGAACTACTCAAAATCTTAAAAAAGAAAGAAGCAAATGGGGAAATAAAAAAGTTACCTGAAGATTTAGCCAGATATTTGCAAGATAACCCCAAACCATATAACCAGCCCAATGAGACTATAAACCCTGTCAACTATGGATATAACCTCCTTTATTCAATGCAGATCCCATCAAACCTGGACAAAATGGAATACAACGAGAATAGTTTAACTCATTGTTATAAACACTTCAAGTTCTTCTCAGATAATATTAAAGAAAATCTCTCCTTTTACCAGGGTGAATATGAAAGTTTCATTGATCACGGCCCGGATCTATTGAAACTGTTAACATCACTTCTCATTAACGATGATTTAACTGCAGATATGAAATTGAAACTATCAACTGCTCTTGCTTATTTTGTGGCCCCCAACGATGTCATCCCCGAAGAACAATACGGACCTTACGGTTATATTGATGACATATTCCTCTGTGCTTACGTTCTAAAAGACATAACCCCAAAAGTTGGTTACGAAATATTAGACGAACACTGGTGTGGTGATGACAACTTAGAAGATGTAATAAGTAAATGTTACGCAGAATCAACGTTCATTCTGGGTGAAAAAACCAACACAATTCTGGAATTTGTTTCTTTTGCTGAAAAATTCAATTACTGGGATTTAAGTCTGGATGATTGCCTTAAAAAAGGGGAAAATGAAGAAATAGAATTTAAATCAACCCTTCTCTGGGATGTTAAACAGAATAATGTCAATAAAAACTTGCAGAACGTGATCGTGAAAACTATTGCTGGTTTCCTTAACTTTAATGGAGGAATCCTCCTCATCGGTGTCAGAGATGATGGAACCATTTTTGGCATAGAACAGGACATGAAATATGTAAAAAGAAATGATAAGGATGGATTCGAACAGAGATTAATCCAGATTATTGAAAATAATCTGGGATTAGATGTTATGGAAAATATAACCATCACTTTCGAAGAAAAAGATGGTAAAAATGTCTGTTTAGTCAAAATCAAACCAAGCCCAGAACCAATATTTGTAGATATCAAAAGAGAATCATTTTTCTATGTTAGGACGGGTAATACCACCAAACCACTGGACAGTATACACCAGTACAAATACATTAAACATCATTGGAATAGATTACCATTTAATTAATGAGTTCATGTAATTACCATGCCTATTTGCTGTAGAATGTTTCGTGAGTTGATTTTTCCTTAAAATCTTCAAATTACTACTTTTATATTAGGATTCAAAATAATTAAATTCTTTATGACAATATTCCATTTATTTAAATAGAATTAAACCTCCTAAAACTATTAAAATAAGAATTACCACCCATATCCACGGATTTAACAGTAACATGATAAACAAGGTCATAAGAAACATAAATAAATCAAATATTAGGATCCCTGCAAGAATTATGATAATGACTCCCACAGTTGCTATAATGAAAACTGCTACTGCTGAACCTAATATCTCTGCAATGGCTTGAAAACACATATTATCCACATCTTTTTTAAGTTAATAATCTAATTAAGAATCTTCCCTATTTTCCAGTTTCTGGAAGGTTTCATCTGAATCTGGTCCAGTATGGAAGTAGGAGCTTTTGAGATTTCTTCATTTTCTCCCATTTATATCCCCTCAACAATAATATGAATCTTAAATTTTATTAATAAGTTGCTCACTAATAAAAATATTCATTTATGTTATGATTATTGTAGGTGAATTTTCAAGTAAAAGGGAGTCTAATTAATAGGGTGACTAATATGGAGGAGAATGGACCTAAAATTACCGCAGAGGAATTTCATAAAATAGTTGATTCTTGTGAAATGAAGCTAAAAGAAAATCCTGAAGACGAAACTGCCTGGTTTGAAAAAGGCACAGCCCATATGAATTATAATCAATTAGATAAAGCTTTAGAATGTTTTGAGGAAGTTTTAAAGTTAAATCCTACATCTAAAGATGCTCTGATAAGTTTATCTGTGGCATTATTTTTATCAGGAAGGTACGATGAAGGATTTAAAGTACATAAAAATGCTTTAAAACTATATCCAAATGATTTAATTTTATTAACTAATACTGCCACTTTTCTTTTATTTGGAGAAAAATATGAAGATGCTTTACCTATTCTTGATAAAATTATCCCTGAAACGGAAAATAACACTCAATTAATAAAGGATAAATTATATAACCTACTAATGCTCCAAAGATATGATGAAGCCAATGATTATTTAGACATATTAATTGATAAAAATCCTAATGATGCAGATTATTACTATTATAAAGGTATGGTCTTGTCTAACCTCGATAGTCTGGATATAGCAGTTGAATATTTCAATATATCATTAGAATTAAATCCTGAACATTTAGAAGCACTAAATGGTAAAGGAATTACACTTGGAATGTTAGGGAAACACCAAAGTGCCATGGATTGTTTTGATCAAGTAATTAAGCTTGATTCTGAAAATGATCAGGCTTGGTTTTTAAAAGGTAAATCTCTTCACGCATTAAGTAGATTTGATGAGGCTCTGGAATGCTTAGATAAAGTTGAAATAAACCTTCAAATAGACGAGGCATTATATAGAAGTGGGATCACATCTAAAGATGTTTTGATAACACTATTTGAGAGATTATTTGATGAAGAATATGAAGTACATTATAATGCTTCAAAATATCCCAACGATTTAATTTTATTAACTAATGAAGCCTCTTTTCTTTTATCTGGAGAAAGATATGAAGATTTCGTACCTACTTTAAATAAGGATAAATTAAATTTCCTATTAAATCTCCAAAGATATGATGAAGCCAATGATTATTTAGACATATTAATTGATAAAAATCCTAATGATGCAGATTATTACTATTATAAAGGTATGGTCTTGTCTAGCCTCGGTAGTCTAGATATAGCAGTTGAATATTTCAGTAAATCATTAGAATTAAATCCTGAACATTTAGAAGCACTAAATGGTAAAGGAATTACACTTGGAATGTTAGGGAACTTACAAAGTTCCATATATTGTTTTGACCAAGTAATTAAGCTTGATTCTGAAAATGATCAAGCTTGGTTTTTAAAAGGTAAATCTCTTCACGCATTAAGTAGATTTGATGAGGCTCTGGAATGCTTTGATAAAACCGTTGAACTAAACCCTCAACAAGAGGAGGCATGGTATAAAAGGGGGATCACATTATATGATCTTCAAAATTTTAATGAATCCGTCGAATCATGTAATAATGCTCTTAAGATCAATCCTGATTCTTATTTGGCATGGAATGTCAAGGCAATTTCATTATTTGAACTTGGTAGGCATGATGAGGAATTCCAATGTTACCAGAAGGCAATTGAATTAAATCCATATTTCGTAGACCCCTATAGTAACAAAGCAGCCACTTTATTAACATTAGGAATGGTGGATGAGGCACTTGATTATGCCAATAAAGCAATAGAAATAAATCCTAATTTTTTGCATGCATGGATGAATCGTGCCCGGATTATGAACCAAATGAATGATTATGCTGAAACAATTATATCCTTAGATAAAGTTCTCGAAATTAATCCCAACTACACTTTTGCAAGTATATTTAAAGCTAGAAAACAATTAGAAAATAAAAAATTTCATGATTCACTGAAAACTCTAAATGAGTTATTTAAAATAGACCAAAACAACAGTGAAGCTTGGTTATTGCATGGGGTCTGTTTGTTGAACATAAAAGAGGTTCAAAAAGCATCGGAATCTTTAGATAAATCTATCAAATTAAATCAACATAACCCGCTAGCATGGTTTCACAAAGCCAGGTCTCAATTAATCTTGGGGAACATCGAAAACGCTTCAAAGTGTTTAGAGATGAGTTTGAACCAAGACCCCAACAATAGTGACGCACTGTTGCTTCAAGGAATTATACATTTTGAAATGCAAAAATACCAGGAAGCACTTGACTTTTTTTATAATGCACTAAAAATTAATCCGAAAGAAATAGAGGCTCTGGTAAAAACCGGGCAATGCTTAACATTATTAAACAAACACGAAAAAGCCATAGGATTCTATGACGAAGCTTTAAAAATAGATGATAAAGATTTAGATGCTTATTATTGGAAAGGATTAACATTAAGGGAATTAAATAGAAATGAAGAAGCTATCGAGAGTTTTAAGAGGTTAATAAATATAAATCCACATGAAAGAGCCTGGCTCCAAATAGGACAAACTTATTTGAACCAAAAACAGTTCCAAATGGCAATTGAAGCGTCGAATGAGGCCTTGATAATTAATCCTAACTTTATAGATGCTTTAGAACTTAAGTCTGGCTGTTTATATTCCATAGGGAAACATAATAATGCTTTAAAATGTTGCGAAAGAGTACTTGAGTTAGAACCAAACAACGAAACAGCATTAGAGATCAAAAATCTCTGCCTTGAAAAACTTAACAGCCAGTAAATATGTGGTTATAGATGAAGCCCATGAAAACTGTGGAGTTTTTGGATCTAATGTTGCCCTAATTTTAAGACGATTGAAGCGTATCACCAATTTTTACGGGACAGATCCGGAGTTCATACTTTCTTCGGCAACCCTTGCCAACCCAGTGGAGTTCAGCCAGCTCTTAGTAGGTAAAAAATTCCAACCCATTGACCAGGATACATCTGCAAGTGGCACTAAACATATGGTATTTTACATCCCTTTATGTAATGTAAAAAAATATTCCATTTATTTAAATAGAATTAAACCCCCTAAAACTATTAAAATAAGAATTACCACCCATATCCACGGATTTAACAGTCACATGATGAACAAGGAAATAATAAACATAAATAAATCAAATATTAGGACCCCTGCAATAATTATGATAATGACTCCCACAGTTGCTATAATGAAAACTGCTACTGCTGAACCCAATATCTCTCCAATGGCTTGAAAACACATATAATTCACATCTTTTTTTTAAGTTTATAATCTAATTAAGAATCTACCCTATTTTCCAGTTTCTGGAAGGTTTCATCTAGAATCTGGTCCAGTATGGAAGTAGGAGCTTTTGAGATTTCTTCATTTTCTCCCATTGATATCCCCACACTAATAATATGAATCTTAAATTTTATTAATAAGTTGCTCACTAATATAAATATTCGTTTAGATTGCGAGTATTGTGATGTGATCATTAATAATGGGGGAATATTAGTATCCAAAACGTCCTGGACAACCTTAAAAATGATATAGACCTATCCAAAAAGGTTGAAGCTATTGAAAAGATAAAACCTCGTGAAGCAATTTATGGGGAACTTGATAATCTACCTTTGGTTTTAAAGGAGTATCTTAAAGCAAAAAATATCAGTCTCTTCCAGCATCAGTGCCAACTCACCAATATGGTCCGGGATGGGCAGAATGTTATCATAACCACCCCTACTGCTTCTGGAAAAACCTTAGCATTCTCTTTACCCATCCTAGAATCCTATGCCACTGATGATAATGCTACCTCTCTTTTTATTTATCCGGCTAATGCTCTAATAGCAGATCAGCTTGCTAAACTTCAGGAATATGAGATGGATACCGGGATTAGGGTTGATGCTTACAGCTACAACAATGACACTCCCCAAGATCAGAGGAGGTTTATAAGAGATAAAGTCCGCACCCTACTCATCACTCCCCATATGCTACATCTTATACTATATTGGAAACACCAGTGGAGTTCATTTTTCTCTAATTTAAAATATGTGGTTATAGATGAAGCCCATGAATACAGTGGAGTTTTTGGATCAAATGTTGCCCTACTTTTAAGACGATTGAGACGTATCACCAATTTTTACGGGACAGATCCGCAGTTCATACTTTCTTCGGCAACCCTTGCCAACCCATTGGAGTTCAGCCAGCTCTTAGTAGGTAAAAAATTCCAACTCATTGACCAGGATACATCTGCAAGTGGCACTAAACATATGGTATTTTATAATCCCTTTCATGTGATGGAAAAAAATTCTATTAGGATGGATACTCGTGATCTACTGTCCATGTTCCTTTTAAATGACATCCAAACCTTATGTTTCACTAAAACTAAAAATGATGCGGAAAAAATCATTTCCATGACCCGCAGATATTTGGAAAAATCTAACCCAGAACAATCACAGCTCCTCTCATCTTACCGGGCAGGATACAATACAGAAGTACGCCGTGATATAGAAAAAAGATTAAAAAGCAGAGAATTGATGGGTGTGACTTGTACCAATGCCTTGGAATTAGGTGTTGATATTGGTAGCTTGGATGCTGTTATCATTTCCAGTTACCCTGGATCATTAATATCAACATGGCAACAGGCAGGTAGGGCAGGTAGAGGAGTTAAAGATTCCATTGTAGTCTTTGTAGCATCTGAAGATCCATTAAATCAATACATCGTCAAACATCCCCAATATATCCTAAGTAGGGGGAATGAAAATGCCACCCTAGACCTTAAAAATGAAAATCTTCTAAAAAAACATTTGTACTGTGCTTGTTCTGAATTAACACTCACATCTGATGATTTAGAGAAATATTTTGATGCTGATGATTCCCAACTTAATACATTACAGCAAGAAGGAAAAATATCCAAGAAGGATAATGGATGGGAATATATTGATAATCAATTTAATAACCCTGCATTTAATGAAAAAATTAAATATATTGCTCCCGCAGAATTCAAGGTCAAATATAAGGGAAATATATTGGAAACTATCACCAAGGAAGATGCATACTCCATTTCTTATGAAGGAGCAGTTTACAGGCATGAAGGACATCGTTATACAGTTAAAAGATTTAAGCTTAATAAAAAAATCATCCTACTGGAAGATTATAAAGAATCAAGTAAACATTCATGGAAGAAAACTGAAATTAAAAACAGGACTGCTCGTGAAAATAAAGAAATAGGACCCCTTAACTTACAGTTCGGTGAAATAACTGTCAAAAAATCTTATTGGACCTATGAAGAACATGATGGTAAACGTAATAATTTTAAAGAGTTGGATATTCCTCCCACTACATTCAAAACCAATGCTTTGTGGTTTGAAATTCCCAAATCTTTCATTAACGATCTGAAGAATTCTAACAGTAGTATTGATAAAAATGAATCCGTGGATGGTGTTAGAAGTGCTTTGATTGCCATGTTCCCTTTACATGTTTTATGTGGAAGATGCGATATATTGGGCTATTATAACCAGAAAGATCCACTCGAAAATTACATCTATTTTTATGATAACCATCCTGGAGGGGTAGGGTTAGCAGAAAAAGGTATGGAAACATTTCCCCAATTGGTGAAAATTACTCGAGATATGGTTAAAAAATGTAACTGTAAAACAGGATGTGCGAAGTGCATATTATCAGCTCCTTGTGGAGTTCATAGGGGTAAGATAAATAAAAAAGGAACTATTTTCTTATTGCAAAAGATTTATCAAGAAATTAAAGATAATCTAGCCGATTTTGAACAAGAAATAATTCCCACCCCTACAACTGAAGAGGACGAAAATTTAGAACCAATCGACCTAGGACCTTTTCCAAAAATAGAACCGGTCCCCGTTAAAGGAGAAGATGAACTTTTCATAATCAATGCACCCAGTATCTTATCTGATGATAAATTCATTGATTTGATTGAAAATAAACTCTATGAAATTGCATTAGAACAGTTAACGAACGTGAGAACTAACTCAGAAAACTACAAGGATCAAATACAGTTAGCAGTAACTCAAAGTTTACAGAATAATCCTAACGAAGCTAAAAAAATTTATACAACAGCATTTGCATTGAATAATGATTCTAAATATCCTAATCATTTAATATCGTTATTGCTTGACAAAAAATGTTTCCATGAAATACTAATAATTATTGAAACATTGGAATTGATCATCCCGGAAGATAATCAATTATTATATAACAAAGGAGTAGTATTAGAATCACTTAAATATATAGATGAAGCTATTGAATGCTACAATAAACTATTAATTAAAGACCCTAATAATATGAAAGCATATCAACGATTAATAAACATGTAAAACATTTACTTGTCATTTTTCCATGCAAACAGATATTAAATTTTAATTTTTTAGACTAAAAACGGTTTAAATTTTACCATTTTATATTATTCTAGTTATTGTATTGTTTATTTCAATTCACAACCAATATAATATACTAACATTCTTCTTAAGAGTTAAATTTATAAATCTCTATTCGGGATAGATAGTAATATTGACATTGAATATTATTATTTCCTATAAATCTTAAAGGCCATAAATAGTCCTTTTGGGAGATGAGTAGAAAATGGGGATTATGAGTAAAATCATTGGTGACCGAAATACAGGTGACCACAATCTTCGAAAAAAGGAATACCAAACTGCCATTAAATATTATAACCAAGCCTTAAGCAAAGATCCAAAAGATTACAAAGCGCTAAAAGGTAAAGGACACGCCTTAAACGGTTTAAAAAAATATGAAGAAGCCTACCAGTGCTTTAGCAGTGCAATGGAAATAAATAAGATCGATGAAGGCTCAAAAAAGGGTAAAATTGATTCTTTATTGGGTTCGGGTGAAGAAAGTTTAGATAATGGTGAATTTTCACAAGCTTTTACTTTTTTCCAGGAAGTTCTGGATATCAACCATACAAAATCCTCTGATTTTGTGAAATCTCAAGGAAAAAGAGATTTAATGAGAGGGAAAGCCAGTGAACTTCTAGCAGGATATTTTGATGAATTTTTAGGCATAAAAAAAGGAGATATAAAAGCAGTTCAGGGAATGGGATGGGCCTCAATGGGCCTTGAAGAATACCAAAATTCTATTGAGTATTTTGACTCTGTTTTAAGAATTCGTTCCAAAGATATCGAAGCATTATGTGGTAAAGGCAAAGCATTATTAAAATTAAATAAACAATTAAATGCTTCAATAGTGTTCAATACTATCTTAAAATATGACCCTGAAAATTTAGATGTTTTAAGGGTTCAATCAAAGTTATCTTTTGAATTAGAGAATTATGAGGAATCTTTAGATTGCTATAACCGAATTTTAGATATCGAAATTGATCAAGAAGCAGAAGAAGGTAAAAAGAAGTGTTTAATCATATTAGGTGACCGATGTCTAAAAGAAAGAGAATACTCAAAAGCTTTTATCTATTACCAAGATTACCTCCTGCTTGATGGGCAGAATCAGCACGTTTTAATGGGCAAAATCGAGTCTCTCTGGGAAATAATTCATGAATTAATGGGCTTCAATAAATTTAATCAAGCCGTATTAAATGTTGATGATGCTTTAGAAACTTTTGATGTATTATTAGATTCAAAACTTCCCCAAGATGAAAAAGAAAACATTCAACAATTAATTGAGGAATTCAACAAACTTAAATTTAATTCACTACTGGAACAGGGAAAATTATATTTACAGGAAAAAAATTTGGGAAAAGCTTCCCAATCTTTTCAGGATGCCTATCAAATTACTCCCCATGAAATAGCATCTTCCGGAATCCGAGAAGCACTCCTTGGACTGGGTAATCAATCCCTGGGCTCCCAAAATTACACCGAAGCACTGGATTATTTCCAGAAAATATTGGAAGTGTGCCCCCAGGATTATGACACCCTTATTGGAAAAACTTTCGCATTCAATGGATTAAAACAGTACAAAAAGAGCCTTGATCTGTGCAATGAACTTTTAAAAAATAATAAATCCGATGAGAGAGTATTATATTGTAAGAAAGTAGCCCTTTCTGGCATTGGGTGTCAATATCTGAATAAAAATCACTTCCAAGAGGCTTTGAATTATTTTCATCAGGCTTTGACACTGGAATCCGATGATATTAAATCATTAATTGGCAATGGATTAGCATTAAATGGATTAAAAAAATATGATGATGCATTGGAATCATTCAACCTAGTTTTAAAATACGAAAGCAATAACACCCATGCACTGGAAGGTAGATTAAACTCATTAATAGGCCAAGGAAATGCCCATCTACATAATAAAAATTATGAATCTGCCTTGAATAAATTCAAATCTGCTTCAACCATCAATCAACATATCCCTAAAGTTTTAAAGGGTATATCAAATTCTCAAACCGGAATTGGTTTTAATTTACTAGATGAAAAGCATTATTCAGAAGCATTAAGCCATTTTGATCTGGCCCTGGGAATAGAACCCCAAAAACAAGAAGCAGTTTCCGGGAAAGTTTTATCCCTAATTGGTTTAGCAGATACAGAATTAGAAAATGAAAATTATATTCAGGCGAGGAAATTCTATGAGCAGGCCGAAAAACTTGATCCTGGTAATAGAAATATTTCAAAGGGCAGATCGAAAATTTGCGTTTACCATGCCAACCAAGAATTAACATCGGCAGATCCTAATAAAGCACTTATCTTATTTGATAAAGCTCTCCAATACCATCCCAATAGTGAAGATGCACGAACTGGTCGTTTCAAAGCATTGATTGTTCTGGGAGAGGAAATGTTAAAAACCCATAATTTTGATGATGCACTGCAAAGTTTCAACGATGCATTGAAAATTCAAAAATCCAAGGAAGCAGTTGATGGGAAAATTAAATCACTACTGGGAAAAGCTAACAAATTAGTCGAGGCCCATAACTATCAAACTGCACTAAATCTCTTTAATGAAGTTTTAACCTTAGAAAAACAAAATTTAACTGCTAAAGAGGGTAGAATAGGAGTCTTAACTACTTTAGCCCAATCGAACCTTAAAGATCATAATTACACTAAATCCCTGGAACAATTTCAAACAATCCACCAAGAAAAACCCAATGAACTCACAATCCTCTACGGGATCGCATTTTCTTTAGAAGGTTTAAATCAGTTTGAAAATGCATTAGAGTCATATGAAGATATTCTGAAGCTGAATCTTTACGAAACTAAAGCTGAAGAGGGTAAGTTCCGGATACATTTAGCACTGGGGCAGAAATTGTTTGCTGAAAATGATTTAGAAAATGCCCTAACTTACTTCCAAGATGCATTGGATATAAATTTTAACCATAAAGATGCATTATTAGGAAAAGCTTTGGTATTAAACAGTCTGGGAAAATTCAAAGAAGCCCGTGAAATATTAGATTATTATCTAAAAAAATATCCAGATGATCAAACTGCTTTTAAAGGTAGAATTTTATCCTTAAAGGGAATAGCCCATTGGTGCCTTGAAAAGAAGGAATACAATTCAGCACTAGAAGAATTCGAACAAATATTAAAACTGGACAATTCAGATAATGACGCTTTTAATGGAAAATCTTTGTCATTAATCGGTCTGGGAAATATACATCTTAGGGATAAACGCTTTGGTGAAGCTTTACAAACTTTTGATAGTGCACTAGAAATTAAACCAGATCAAGCTACAGCTTTATCTGGAAAAGCCTCTGCATTGGTGGGAATTGGAAACATTCAATTGAATAACAGATTATTTGATAAATCCCTGGAAACATTCACCCAGGCATTAGAATGCAGCCCACAAAACCCCGAAGCTAAAGAAGGTAAGTTTCAATCATTACTAGGTAAAGTAAATGATTTGTTAAACAAGTCAGACTATGAAAATGCTATGAAAATTTATGATGATTGCCTCACCACTCAACCTAAAGACACAGAAGTTTTAAAGGGGAAGATTTCATGTTTAATAGGGATTGGCAACCATAACTTGGATATAAAAGATTATATCTCTTCACTAAAAATATTTAATGAAATAACTGAGATAGATCATGAAAACTTAGAGGCTAATTCTGGTAAAACAAAGTCCTTGATTGGTTTAGGGAATTTATATTTGGATAAAAATAGTTTCCACAAATCTTTAACATATTTTCAGGATGCCCTTAAAATTGAACCCCATAATAAGGAAGCAATTTCTGGAATGGTAAAATCATTAATTACACGTGGAAATTATCAGTTGAAGGGAGGATTATTTGGAGATGCCCTGGGAAGCTTCCAACAAGTAATTGAAATTGATGATGAGAATATTGAAGCGCTTGATGGTAAATTTAATTCATTAATTGGTAAAGCTCAGCAATCAATTAAATACCATGATTTTAATTCAGCACTAGAACACTATAACGCTGCTTTAGATATTAAATATGATAATAATGTGTTAAAATCCAAAACATTGGTTTTAATTGATTTAGAAAAATACACTGAAGCATCACCATTGATTGATGAACTATTAATCAAATTTTCAGATGATACTGAACTTTTAAAGGCCAAATCAACGACTTTATCAGTTAACGGGAAAGAATTACTCCATAAGAAGAGTTTCAAACTAGCACTAAAAGAGTTTGAAAAATCTCTAAAACTTGATCCTGAGAATAGGGATTCATGTGCAGGGAAAATCCTCTGTTTTGTTGGTATTGGAAATGAACTATTAGAAAAAGGGGAATATTCCAAGGCTATCAAACATTATGAACATGCCTTATTATTAGAACCTGAAAATCATGAAGCATCATCTAAAATAATTGAAGCCTATAATTTAAAGGCAACCCAATATATTGAATCCAATGAATTTAAAATGGCATTTAAAACCTTTAATATTGTTCTAAAAATAGATTCTAATAATTTAACAGCTATTGAAGGAAGAAAAAGTGTATTAACACAATGTGGTATTTCATTCCTTGAAAAGGGAGAGTTTTTAACCTCACTTAAATGTTTTAATTTAATTTTGCTAGATTTCCCCCAAGATGATGCAGTCTTAATGCATAAAAAAGATGCACTTAACCATGTAGGAAACCAGCTATTGGAAGAAAATAATTATACACGTGCTCTAGAGATCTTCAATGAGTCATTAGATATATCAAAATCCTCTAATGCTATAAATGGGAAGATAATGGCTTTAAACTGTGTTGGTGCTCAATGGGCTCAGAAAGGCTTCTTGGAAAAAGCACGGGATTGTTATCAACATATTTTAGATTTAGATCCACTTAACACCCAGGGAATAAAAGGTAAAATAGATATGGAATTGTTAATTGGTGATAAAAATATCCATAATGGAGATTACGAAAAGGCAAGTTCTAATTTTAGAGAAGTTTTAAAAAGGGATCAAAATAACATTAAAGCATTACTCGGATGTTTAACCATTGCAGCAGAGCTGAATCTATATTATCAGCTTTTAACAACATCCCAGAAAATATTAAAAATCAAACCTGAAAATTCACAGGCTAAAACGCAGGAATTAAATGCATTATTACATCTTGCCCATCTATATTACTCTCAACAAGAATACGAGGATACCCTGAAAAAAATAGATGAACTTCTTTCTAAGGATCCTAAAAACTTCAAAGCACTACTTTGTAAAGGATTTGCACTTAAAAAATTATCAAATTTCGAAGCGGCCATTAGAATATTCGATGAATGCCTTGAAATAAACCATAAAAATACTGATGCCGTGAAAGGTAAATTAACCTCAATTATTTCAAGGGGAAATTTGTATTTAAAAGATTTGAAGTTTAATGAGGCTTTGAAAGATTTTGAAACAGCGCTTGTAATCGATCCTTCCAATAATAATGCAATTACTGGAAAAAAATCGTCTTTGATTGGAATAGGAAAACTTTATCGGGAAAAAAATGAAAATCAGCAGGCAATTGACACATACAAGATGTTATTGGAAATCGATCCAGAAAATCTCCAGGCTCATTTGGGTATAGGTGCTGCATACCTAAATCATGGTGATTTCCAAGAATCTTACCAATATTTTGAAAAAGCTTATAAATTAGATTCAAACAACGAAAAAGCTATTAAAGGTAAACTAATTTCCCTTATAAAAATAGGATTTGCTGAAATTGAAAAAGGAGAATATAATAAAGCTATAAGATCATTTGATGCTGCTCTGGATATAGAATCAGGAAATCAGCAGGCACTGGATGGAAAGAAGAAATCTTTATTGTGTATAGCTAAACAGGTATTTGAAGAAAATGATTACTCCCAAGCGTTATCATTATACATTGATGTTTTAAAAATAGATTCTAAAAACTCAGAGGCTTTAAAAGGGCAGATTGAGTCATTGGTAGCTATTGGTAATGAACTTTTAAATTCTGATAAGTGCCATGATGCTTATGCCAAGTTTCAAGATGCTCTTGACATAAATAAAGATTATTTAGCTGCTAAGGAGGGTATTGTCCTATCTTTAACTGGAATAGCACAGGAATGTCTTGAAGAAAAGGAAATCAGCAAAGCACTTGAATCGTATGAAGAAATTCTAAACTTTGAACAGGATAATAACATCGCTTACACTGGAAAACATAATATTCTAATTGAAAAGGGTTATTTAGCACTGGAAAATAAAAAATATCTTGATGCTTTGCAATATTTCGATGAAGCCTCTTATATTCGTGACACGAAATTTGTTCGGGGTAAAGCCCTCGCTCTGTATGGTCTGGGTAAATTTAAAGAAGCAATTGAATTTTTTGACGAAGTTATAGAAGAAAACCCTGAAGAAGTTGATTTACTTTTAAAGAAAATTGAATCTCTTTATAACCTTAAATTTTATGATGATGCTTTAAAACTGGTTGACCAACTCTTAGAGTCTGATAAAAATAACACTTGCGCACTAATTTTGAAAGCTAGAATATTATTTAGCCTAGGCCGGAAGCTAATGGCATTAACACAGCTTAATAAAGTTATTGGTTTAAATCCAAAATTGCTTGAAGCATTGGTATTGAAAGGAGAAATATTAATTGACCAGGGTGAATGTGAAAAGGCCTTAGAATGTTTTGAAAAAGGATTAGAATTAGATCCTGAAAATAGAGAGATAATTCATAAAATAATGCAGGTTGAATCTCATCTAAAACCGGATAGTATACCAGAACCAGTTCCCATACCCCCAGACTCACCTCCTAAACCTCCAGAGCCCACAGTAATATCTGAAAAAAATTTCACACAAGCAAGATCAACCCCCAAGAAAATATCTCAGATCCAATTTGGAATGTTATCTCCCGATGATATTCGTAAAATGTCAGTTATCAGGATCTTGACCCCGGATGTATACGATGAAGATGGATACCCCATTGAAAATGGTCTTATGGATCCCCGATTGGGAGTTATCTACCCGGGACTACGTTGCCGAACTTGCGGTTCTAAAGGAGGAGACTGTCAGGGACATTTCGGTCACATTAACCTGGCCCGACCAGTTGTCCACGTGGGATTTGCAGATACCATACACAAAATCTTACGATCAACATGCAGTGAATGTGGGAAAGTCCTATTAACTGAAACTGAAAGAATTGATTATCATAGTAGAATAGAGTCCCGTTTGCAGAATGAGGAAAGTATTACAGGATTGGTGAAAGATGTTTACACCACTGCCCGCAGAGATAAATGTCCGCACTGCGACACAAAACAGGAAGACGTTAAAATAAACAAACCAATCTCAATTGTCGAAGGCAACTACAAACTAACCCCCAGTGAAGTAAGAGAACGACTGGAAAAAATTCCTGAAGAAGAATATATTTACATGGGTATCAACTCCAAGGTTGCTCGACCAGAATGGATGGTTCTAACTATACTCCCTGTGCCACCAGTAACATTGAGGCCAACAGTTATTGAAGAAAAAACTGGTCAACGAATAGAGGATGACTTGACTCATAAACTGGTAGATATCCTGCGTATAAACCAACGACTCAAAGAAAACATGGAAGTTGGAGCACCACAAGATATTGTAAAGGATTTATGGGAATTATTACAGTATCATGTAACCACTTATTTTGACAATGAATCATTTGGAATACCCCCAGCCAGGCATCGTTCAGGAAGGCCGTTGAAAACACTTATTCAACGTTTAAATGGTAAAGAAGGACGTTTCCAAAGTAACCTCTTAGGAAATAGAGTTAACTTCACTGCTTGTTCAGTTTTAACCCCTGATCCCACTATCAGTATCAACGAGGTGGGTGTGCCTGAAATGATCGCCACCGAAGTCACAGTACCCCTATATGTCACAGAATGGAACATGGAGGAAGTGAAAAAGTACTTACTAAACGGACCCAACAAGCACCCTGGTGCCAACTACGTTATCAGACCAGATTATCGAAAGATCAAGGTTAGCGATGAAAACAAAGAAGGAATCATAGATAAACTGGAGCCTGGATTCATGGTAGAACGACACCTTAAAGAGGGAGACATCGTGCTCATCAACAGACAACCATCCCTGCACAGAATGTCCCTGTTGGCTCACGAAGTAAAAATTTTCCCCCAAAAAACAATTGCATTAAACCCCGCAGTTTATCCAGCATACAATAATAATATTGATAGAGATGAAGTTAAGATTCACGTAATTCAATCCATTGAGGCCCGTGCCGAAGCAAAGAATCTGATGGGAGTTCAGGAGAATATTCTTTCTCCTCGTTTCGGAGGTCCGATTATTGGAGGTGTGAGCGATCACATATCTGGAGCATACCTCCTCACCAGGGAAGGATCCACTTTCCATGAGGATGAAGTATTCCAGATGCTCAAAAAATCACAGTTACCACTACCAAAACCTCGGAACCAGGACTGGACTGGTAAAGAAATATTCAGCTTACTCCTACCAAAAGACCTTAACATGGTATGTAATGCAGAAATCTGCCGTAAATGTGATGAATGTCTACATGAAAGTTGTAAAAACGATGCTTACGTGGTTATAGAAAATGGAGAACTGATATCCGGGGCAATAGATGAAAAAACTTATGGTGCATTCTCTGGTAAAATCGTGGACTCTATTGTTAAGGAGTATGGAACTGACCGAGCCAGAGAATTCATGGATTCCGCCACTAATCTAGCCATTTCTTGTATAATGCGACGTGGATTCACCACCAGTACTGCAGATGAGGAAATAACCCCGGAAGCAAAAGACCGGATTGAAGAACTCCTTTCTAATGCTGAAAAAAAAGTTGAAATGCTAATTGAAGCCTACCGGGATAATGAACTGGAAACACTACCTGGCCGTAGTCTAAGGGAAACCCTGGAAATGAAGATCATGCAGGTACTAGAAGAAGCCAGGAACAAATCAGGGGAAATAGCCGAAAGTTACTTTAGAATGGATAACAACGCAGTTATAATGGCACTAACCGGTGCTAGGGGGTCAATGCTGAACTTAACCCAGATCGCCGCATGTGTAGGACAACAATCAGTTCGTGGGGGACGAATAGAAAAAGGTTACAGTAAAAGAACCTTACCACACTTCCAGGAAGGTGACCTAGGTGCTAAAGCCAATGGATTTGTTCACTCAAGTTACAAGGCAGGACTGGATCCATTGGAATTTTTCTTCCATGCCATTAGTGAACGTGATTCTGAAGTTTATTCACATTTTAGTTCTTCAAATGGAGGTTACATGCAGAGAAGACTGATTTACGCACTACAGGATCTATTCGTACGTAGTGATGGATCGGTAAGGGATAGTAAAGGGATGATAATCCAGAATCTCTACGGAGAGGATGGGATAGATCCTGCCAAAAGTGAATATGGTAAAGCAGTCGATATTGATACTGTAATTGAGAAAATACGGATGAGAAATAAGGCTGGGGAAATACGGCTAATTGAAAACACAAGGGATTATTCTAGTTCTTCAATAAATAGGGAACGTAGACAAATAAAAAACATTGAATTCGACCACTATTTCATTGATTATTATCAAACCAAAGAGAGACATGGACTTAATCAAAACAAATTCTCTAAAGATATTTTATTATTTAAAAACGTCAATGCTTATCATTATAAAAGAGTAGCTGACGATTTTTCAAAAGAAATTATTAACATAATTAAAGACGAGAATCTTAATTTTGATGTTATAATTCCTATTCCCTCCAGTACCAAAGGACGCATATCGGAGGGAAATGCTAGATTAGCTGCCAACATATCGGAAAGATTAGGTATCAAGAATGGTACTGGCTGGTTAGAAAGAATAGAAACTGTACCTAAATCCCATATAGCTGGTTCCAGAACCATAGAACAACATCTTAATAGTATGTATTGCAAAGATTTTAATGATCAGAATGTGCTATTATTCGATGACATTTACACTCATGGGAACACAGCAAAATCTTGCATACTAAAAATAAATGAAACCCATAAGGCCAATGTTACATTGATAACTCTGGCAAAAACTCCTACAAAAAAATAAGGATGTCAACATGAATAATTTGGATAAATATCTCGAAGATAATGATTATCGAAAAAAACTTGAAGAGTTGGATATTCAATCAGTTAACTACCCTTCCATGTTAAAGAGCATTAAAAAACCTCCTGAAACATTATATGCTCTTGGGAATATAAGTCTTTTAAATAAACCTTCCGTTGCCATTGTGGGAACTAGAAAACCAAGTGAAGATGGAATTTCTGCGGCAAAAGAGGTATCAAAGATTTATGGGGCACAAGGTTTGTCCATAATATCAGGTCTCGCTAACGGTGTAGATTCTATTGCCATGGAATCTGCATTGGAAATCAATACTCCCCTAATAGGAGTTCTACCTTCATCCTTAGATAATATTGTTCCTAAAAGTAACGAACCATTAGCTGAAAAAATCCTCAAGAATAATGGACTTCTGATTTCAGAGTATCCTGAAGCAACTAAAGTTCAAAAATATCATTTCATAAATAGAAACCGTATTATCAGTGGTATTGCAATGTTAACTGTTGTTATAGAAACAGGTATTAAAGGGGGCACCATGCACACGGTTAATTTCGCTAAAGAACAAAAAAGGCCAATTTTAGTTGTTGATATCCCTACTGAAGGCAACCAAAAATTAATTAACAATTCATCTCCGATAATGCGGCTGATCAACTAAGAATAATATTTTAAATTAATTTTTAAGATGATATTTAACTTTATCTTTTTTTCAGTGTAATTAATAATCCTTAAATTTGTATATCCTTTTCAAAAATAATTAAATAAGCTATTTAAGAAAAACTGGTTATCAGACAATAAATCAGAGGCTAATTATTTAATGATGAAAAAGATAATCACCAATATTATTAACACAACCCATATCCACGGATTTAACAGTATCATGATAAATAAGGCCATAAGAAACATAAATAAATCAAATAGTAGGACCCCTGCAAGAATTAAAAGAGAGACTCCCACAATTGCTATTATGAACACTCCTACTGCTGAACCTAATATCTCTGCAATGGCTTGAAAACACATATAATGCACATCTTTTTTTTAAGTTTATAATCTAATTAAGAATCTTCCCTATTTTCCAGTTTCTGGAAGCTTTCATCTAGAATCTAATCAAGTATGGAAGTAGGAGTTTTCGGGTTTTCTTCTGTTTCTCCTATGGAAAATCACCATCATAAGTATAAAAGTAATTTTTATTAATTACTTGCCCCCTCATAATAATATTCATCATTGTTATGATGATTGACTCTATATATTAATAAAGATGTGGGGAAAATGTCATACTTAGTTTGTTTTGAATGCAATCAGTACTATGAAGTAGAGAGCTTAGAGGATGCAGCAGACATGGAATTATCCCACTGTGAATGTGGGAGGGAACTTGTCTACTTTGAGAATTTAGAGGATTCATACACCCAAACAGATATAATTGATGAACCAGTTACTGAAGCAGACTACAGATATGAAGAAGAAGCCCTTGAACCTGTCAGGGAGAGTATGGCCAATGGTTCAACTTTCACTGAGAAAAAAGCTTCACAATACAAAACCGCACGTGAAAAAGGCAATATTTTTAT
>Ga0334901_1000584_pt1 | contig 48720 bp, 38 predicted proteins | sample GraSluR3_MG_3_FD_207216 | JGI IMG/M metagenome (GOLD analysis project Ga0334901, IMG submission 207216) | Sludge microbial communities from methane-producing bioreactor in Wageningen University, Netherlands - Granular Sludge_15_08-R3 | ecosystem: Engineered > Bioreactor > Anaerobic >...
GGCTTCGGGCTGGGCTCCTATGGTCCCAGTGGCACCTTCGAGTCGGCCACCCCCTTTGCCAAGTACTTCCTCACCTTCCTGATGCTGGTGGGGCGCCTCGAGGTCTTCACCGTACTCTCGCTCTTCATCCCGGCGTTCTGGAAGAGATGAAGGAGCGGTCAGATTTCAGCTTTCAGCTTTTAGATGCGTGCTTTGTAAGGGCAGCGGTTTGGGCTTAAATTTTCACTATTTATTTTTCATTACCCACATCCCACATCATACATTCCACATCATTCATCCCAGATCCCAGATCCCAGATTATACATTTCTGAAGAACACCGTGTCATCAATCGCGTCGATGGTGATCGGTTGCGATTTGTCCACCGTGCCGGCAAGGAGATCCTTCGAGAGTTGGTTCAGCACCTTGCGTTGGATCACCCGCTTCACCGGTCGTGCTCCAAACTCGGGATCGAAGCCGGCATGTGAGATGCTCTTCACCGCCTCCTCGCTGTAACGCAGCTCGATGCCATTCTCTGCCAGCATCCTGCGAACCCCTTCCAGCTGCAGACGGACGATCTGCGTGATCTCCTCCTCCCTGAGTGGTGCAAACACGATGATGTCATCGATACGGTTCAGGAACTCGGGACGGATGGTTTGCTTCAGCATGTTCAACACCCTATTCTTGGTATTCTCGACGATCTCCTCACGATTGACGGATGTGATCTTCTCAAAGTTCTCCCGAATCAGACTGGAACCCATGTTGGAGGTCATGATGATAATCGTGTTCTTAAAGTTGACCACCCTACCCTTGTTGTCGGTCAGCCGCCCGTCGTCCAGCACCTGCAGCAGGATGTTGAACACATCGGGATGAGCCTTCTCGATCTCGTCGAACAGCAGCACCGAGTAGGGCTTGCGGCGTATCGCCTCGGTGAGCTGTCCCCCCTCGTCATATCCCACATATCCCGGAGGCGCACCGATCAGCCGCGTGGCGCTGAACTTCTCCTGGTACTCGCTCATATCGATGCGGGTCATCATGTTCTCGTCGTCGAAGAGGTACTCCGCCAGCGCCTTGGCCAGCTCTGTCTTACCCACTCCGGTGGTGCCGAGGAAGATGAAGGAGCCGATGGGCCGCTTGGGGTCGCTCAGCCCGGCACGGTTGCGCCGTACGGCATCGGAGACAGCCGTGATCGCCTCCTCCTGGCCGATCACCCGCCTGTGCAGCTCCTCCTCCAGGTGCAGCAGCTTCTCCCGCTCGCTCTGCAGCATCTTGTTGACGGGGATACCGGTCCAGCGCGATACCACGTCGGCGATATCCTCCGCATCCACTTCCTCCTTGATCATGGCGCTGGCACCCTGCCGCTCGTGGAGCTGAAGCTGCAACGCTGTGATCTCGTTCTCCTTCTCCTTGATCCTGCCGTAGCGCAGCTCGGCCACCTTGCCGTAGTCGCCTTCACGCTCGGCACGTTCCGCCTCGAACCGGGCATCCTCAATCTCAATCTTGGCCTGCTGGATGCGGTTGATCAGCTCCTTCTCCGACTGCCACTTGGCCTTGTAGTCTGCCTCCTCGGCACGCAGCTCCTCGATCTGGCGGGTGAGCAGCTCCTCCTTGGGTGCATCGTTCTCGCGACGTATCGCCTCCCTTTCGATCTCCAGCTGCTTCACACGACGCATGATCTCATCCAGCTCCTCCGGCACCGAGTCCACCTCCATGCGCAGCTTGGCGGCAGCCTCATCCATCAGGTCGATCGCCTTGTCGGGCAGGAAGCGGTCGGTGATGTAACGGTGCGACAGCTGCACCGCGGCGATGATCGCCTCATCCTTGATCCGCACCTTGTGGTGGTTCTCATAACGCTCCTTCAGGCCCCGCAGGATGGAGATGCTGTCCGACTCGGTCGGCTCATCCACCATCACCGTCTGGAAACGTCGCTCCAGCGCCTTGTCCTTCTCGAAGTACTTCTGGTACTCATCGAGCGTGGTGGCACCGATGGCACGCAGCTCACCCCTCGCCAGCGCCGGCTTCAGAATATTGGCCGCATCCATCGCCCCATCGCTCTTACCGGCACCCACCAGCGTGTGGATCTCGTCGATGAAGAGGATGATCTCACCCTCCGCCTTCACCACCTCGTTGACCACCGCCTTGAGACGCTCCTCGAACTCGCCCTTGTACTTGGCACCGGCAATCAGCGCCCCCATGTCGAGCGAGTAGATCTGCTTGCTGCGCAGGTTCTCAGGCACATCACCCCGCACGATGCGGTAGGCCAGTCCCTCAGCGATGGCGGTCTTACCGGTACCCGGCTCACCGATCAGGATCGGGTTGTTCTTGGTGCGGCGGCTCAGGATCTGCAGCACACGCCGTATCTCCTCATCGCGACCGATCACCGGGTCCAGCTTGCCGTTGCGGGCCCGCTCGGTGAGGTTGACAGCATACTTGGCGAGCGACTGATAGCTCTCCTCGGCACTCTGGCTGGTCACCTTCTCTCCCTTGCGCAGCTCCTCCACCGCCTTGCGCAGCTCACCGGGTGCGATGCCGGCATCCTGCATCATCCGCGAGGCATTGCTCTTCACCTCGGTGAGTGCCAGGAGCAGGTGCTCCACCGAGACGAACTGATCGCCCATCTTCGATGCCAGGTCGGTCGCCTTCTGGAACACCGCATTGGTCTCACGTCCCAGCATCGGCTCCCCGCCCGACACGCGGGGATAGGATTCGACCTCCCTGTCGAGCACCTTCTCCAGCTGTGGGCCGTTCACGCCCAGCTTCTGGAAAAGGAATCCAGTCACGTTGTCCGCCGTCATCATCACCCCCTTGAGGAGGTGCGACGGTTCAATCATCTGCTGGCTGTTGGCCTGCGCCAGGTCGATCGCCTTCTGTACCGACTCCTGCGCCTTTATGGTAAAATTGTTGAAATTCATATCTGTTGCTATTTTACAGATGATGGTCAAAATCTTTGCCATTTGCAAACAGGTGACTTTTTGTCAGGATATTGTTGTACCTTTACGCAACAATCAAGCATTTTGTATGACAGAAGAGAGGTTTTATACCATAAGGGAAGAGAGAGCCAACTGGCTGACCCACGGGTTGGGTCTGCTGATGGGTTTCGTGGGGGCGATCATGTTGATAGGAAGGGCCATGGCGGCGGACGACCAACGGGCGGTGGTGGCCTATGCCCTCTTCGGAGTGGGCATGATCGGCTGCATGGGTGCCTCCACCCTCTACCACTACGTGCAGGAGCCGCTACGCAAGGCACGACTACGTCACTACGACCATGCCGCTATCTATCTGCTGATCGCGGCCAGCTACTCACCCTTCACGCTGATCCTGTTGCGGGACGAGCCTTTCTGGAGCTGGCTCATCTTCGGGTTGGTCTGGCTGATAGCTCTTGTCGGTATCCTCATCAGTTTCCGACCACTGAAGCGGAACAGTCACCTGAAGACCACCTCCTATGTGCTGATGGGACTGATCGTGCTGATCGCCTTCAAGCCGCTGATAGAGGTTGCAAGGGCAGTGGATGCCATGGACACCGTGATTTGGTTGTTTGTGGGTGGCTTTTTCTATATTGCCGGGGCGGTGATCTACGCCATGGCAAAGCATGAGTTCGTCCATGCCGTTTTTCACCTCTTCGTGCTACTGGGACTGGCCAGTCATCTCTATGCCGCCTGGCTGATACCGCTGTAACAAGCTGACAGCTATCAGCAATCAGCTATCAGCGGTCAGCTATCAGCGGTCAGCTATCAGCGGTCAGCGGTCAGCAATCAGCTTATCACGATTCTACGACTGAATGTTAGGTGATTCCAGTCCGTACCCTTTCTTCCTGTCCTCTGCTTTCAACAGGAAGGCGAAGAAGAGTGCCAGCACACCAAAGCTGGTGAAGATCAGCATGGGGAGCGTGTAATCGTAGGTGTTAACGGTGAGCCCGTCGCGCACGGTCTGTCCCGTGATGCAATATTTCTCCAGCACCCATCCAATGAGGAGGGGTACCCCCATCAGGCCCCAGTTCTGCACCCAGAAGATCAGCGAATAGGCGGTACCCAGTCGCTTTTCCGGGATGATCTTGGGCACGGAGGGCCACATGGCCGACGGCACCAGCGAGAAAGCGATGCCAAGCACCACCACCAGCACCATGGCGAAGATCCAGCTGTTGAGACCCGGCACCGAGAAGAGTGCATGCACGATGATCAGCAGCACGGCGCCGATGATCATGATGGTAGCCCCTTTCCCCTTGCGGTCGTAGATGCCGCCGAAGAGGGGAGTAAGCAGTATGTTGCCGAAGGGGAGCAGCATCGGGATCAAGCCCGCCAGGTCCTCCTTCACACCGAACTTGTTCACCATCAGGTCGGTGGCATACTTCAGGAAGGGGAAGACCGCCGAGTAGAAGAGCACGCAGAGGATGGCGATGTACCACCACCCCTTGTTGGTCAGGATCTTGCCGATGTCGGCGATCTTGAACTCCTCTTCCGGTACGCTTACTTCACCCTCTTCCAGTGCTTCAGAGGCATCCAGCTTCTTGTCCATCATCACGTAGACGATGAAGGAGATCAGGCCGATACAGAGACCGATCAGCGCCACCAGCACGGGACGGGATACATCCACCACGCCGGTAGCCTTGGCGATGGGTACCGAGAATCCGAGTGCCATGGCGGTACCGATACGGGCCATCGCCATCTCCATCCCCATGGCCATCGCCATCTCCTTCCCCTTGAACCATTTCACGATGATCTTGGAGACGGTGATGCCGGCCACCTCGACACCCACGGCGAAGGTGGCGAAGCCGATGCTGGCCCAGAACACCTGTGCATCAAGGCCGAAGAGGGTTGCTCCCTCGAGCGCGTCGGTCGATACCGCCCAGTACTTGATGGCCGTGCCGGCCACCATCACCCCGGCAGCACCCAGACCGGTGAGGCGCACCCCCAGCTTGTCGAGGATGATCCCTCCGAAGATCAGCATCAGCAGGAAGACGTTGAACCAGCCATAGGAGCTGGTGAAGGTGCCATAGTCGGCACGCGACCAGCCCAGCTGTCCCTCCAGCAGGCCCGCCAGCGGGGCCATGATATCGGTTAAAAAGTATCCGCACATCATCGTGAAGGAGACAATGACCAGTGCTGTCCATCGTGCCGCTGCAGAATCCCTTAGCGATTTCCTCAAATTCTCTACCATATTTGTCTGTTGTTATAGGTTTGTTTTATCTTTAATTTGACTGTGAGAAGCTGCAAAGATACACAAAGTGATCTTTTTCGTCCTGTTTTTAACAATTAAATTGGCTCTCAGATAAATTGGCTCTCAGAGTCCATCCACATCGAGCCGGTTGAGGAAAGAGACCGTCTTGCGGATCTCCTTGTACATCGCGATATCCTCTTCGATGAAGGGCACCTCCTTGCGGTAGGCCTTCACCACCCTCTCGATGAGGGGCGAGGAGCGCAGGGGACGGCGGAAGTCGAGCGCCTGCACAGCGTTCATCATCTCAATGGAGAGGATGGTGTCGAGGTTGTCCATCAGCGGCAGCAGCTTGATGGCGGAGGTGGCCCCCATGCTCACATGATCCTCCTGTCCGTTGGAGGAGACGATGGAGTCGGTGCTGGCGGCGTAGCTGTACATCTTGTTCTGGCTCACCACCGATGCGGCGACGTACTGCGGGATCATGAAGCCGGAGTTGAGGCCGGGGCTGGCCACCAGGAACTCGGGCAGTTCCCGCTTGCCGAGGATCAGCTGCGCCGTGCGCCGCTCGGAGATGTTGCCCAGCTCCGCCAGGGCGATGGCGAGGAAGTCGAAGGCGATGGCCAGGGGCTGACCGTGGAAGTTGCCACCGGAGATGATCTCATCATCGTCGGGGAAGATGGTGGGGTTGTCGGTCACCGAGTTGATCTCGGTAACCACCACCTGCTCCACGTAATCGATTGCATCCTTGGTAGCACCGTGCACCTGCGGCACACAGCGGAAGGAATAGGGATCCTGCAGGTGTTCCTTCTTGCGGAAGATAAGCTCACTCCCCTCCAGGAAACGGCGTATGTTACGGCTGGTCTCCTGCTGACCGCGATGGGGACGGATCAGGTGGAGCCGCTCGTCGAACGGTTCAAGGTGACCGTCGTAGGCATCGAGGGAGAGGGCGGCAATCAGGTCGGCCCGCCTGGAGAGCCTCTTCGCTTTCATGATGGCATAGACGCCATGTGCCGACATGAACTGGGTACCGTTGAGCAGTGCCAGTCCCTCCTTACTCTTGAGATGGATGGGGCTCCACCCGAACTCATCGAGCACTGCCCCGATGTCCCGTTTCTGTCCCTTGTAGAAGACATCCCCCACCCCGATCAGCGGCAGGAAGAGGTTGGCCAGCGGTGCCAGGTCGCCCGACGCACCCAGCGATCCCTTGTCGTAGACCACCGGCAGGATGTCGTTGTTGAACAAGTCGAGCATCCGCTGCACGGTGGCCACCTGCACCCCGCTGAACCCCAGCGAGAGGGCATGTGCCTTGAGCAGGAACATCAGCTTGACTATCAGCGGTGCCACCTCGTTGCCCACGCTGCAGGCATGCGATTTCACCAGGTTCTCCTGCAGGGTGTTGAGATCCTCCCCCGAGATATTATGGTCGCAGAGTGATCCGAAGCCGGTGGTGATGCCGTAGATCGGCTCCTTCTGTGTTTCCATTTTACGATCCAGGTAATCGCGGCATCGTTGAATCCGCTCCATCGCCTCGGGTGCCAGCTCCACCTTGATGTTTCCGGTGATGATCTTCTCCAGGTCGCTGATGGTGAGCTCTCTCCGGCCAATCAGAAAGATGTTTTTCATTTAGATTCTTGTTTTTATCAGTTCAATCGCTTTGGCTTCTATCTCCATGGTCTGTTTCTCCAGCCGGTCGCACTTTGCGTTCATCTCCTCGACAAACGACTGATCCTGGATACCCCCCAGGTTGACACGCACGTTGAGTAGTGCACTCAGGATGGCGGTGCGGCAGTTCATCAGCCCCACCAGCCCATCGGTAGCCGCGTTGGGGTTTCCCCTCAGCAATGTCTCCCACATGGTTTCCAACAGTGAAAAAGCCCTCTCAGCCACCTCCATGGGGACCTGTGACGCCCACCTGGTTGCCTCCTGGATCTGTGCATCGCGCAGCTGCTGTTCATCTTCCGTCTCTTTGGGTAACCGATATGCATCCATCACCAGTCGGTATGCCTCCGCGTCGCGGTCTATATCCTCCAGGAAACGGCTCCGTTGTACCGCCATCTCAACTGCGATCGCCCGCATCCGTTCATCCACATCAGCATACTTCTTCCTGCCAATGGTGAGATTGGCCACCATCTCAGTCAGCGCTGTGCCCATAGCGGCGTTGAGTGCGGCATTGCTTCCGCCACCCGGCACCGGTTCGTTTGCGGCACTCATATCGAGAAATTCTTTCAGTGTCAGATCTTTTAGTTTCATTCTATTTGATATTTTGCTGTAGGGTGTATGCTATTTGCGATAAATTTTGGTTCTTTTTTTTACGCATCGAACATCAAACTATGAACCAAGAACTTACCAACCTACCAACCTACCAACGTAAATATTATCATTAATCAACTCATACCACTATCTCCCCTTTCTTGATCACCCGCTCCACGATATTCATCCCTACGTGGTAAGGCAGGAACTTGTAGGAAGGAAACTGCAACAGCAGCAGGTCGCCCTGTTTGCCCACATCGATGCTGCCGATGCGGTCGGCACGTCCCAGTGCTGCGGCACTGTTGAGGGTAAAAGCGGTCACCGCCTCCTCGGGTGTGAGCTGCATGTAGATGCAGGCCAGGGCGAAGAGCAGCGGCACCGAGGCGGTGAAGGAGCTGCCCGGGTTGAGGTCGGTGGCCAGCGCCACGATGCATCCGCTATCGATCATTGTGCGGGCACGGGCGTAGGACTCACGCAACGAAAAGGCGGTCAGCGGCAGCAGCGTGGCCACCGTTCCCGTTGCCGCCAGTGCGGCGATCCCCTCGTCAGAGGCCTGCAACAGGTGATCTGCCGAGAGGCAGTGCAGCTCCGCCGCCAGCTCGGCCCCCCCCAGGGATACGATCTCATCGGCATGCATCTTCGGTTTCAGTCCGAGCGAAGCAGCTGCCAGCAGGTAACGGCGGGACTGGTTAATAGAAAAGACCCCCTTCTCACAGAAGATATCGGCCGCTTCGGCCAGCCTCTCCTTCGCTACCAGGGGTAGCATCTCCTCTATTTGAAAATCAATAAAAGCATCCTCCCTGCCCTTCCACTCCTGCGGTACGGCATGTGCTCCCATATAGGTGGATACGACATCCATCGGATGAATGTCGTTCAAACGCTGCATCACCCGCAACTGTTTCAGCTCGGTCTCCCGGTCCAGACCGTAGCCGCTTTTGCCCTCCAGGGTGGTGATGCCCAGCCGTAGCATCGCATCCAGCCGTTGTCGTCCTGTGTCGACCAGCTCCTCCTCTGTGGCTTTGCGGGTGGCACGGGTGGTGCTGACGATGCCGCCGCCCCGCTCCATGATGGCGATGTAGCTGTCGCCTCTCATCCGCCAGGAGAACTCCTCCTCGCGATAGCCGCCAAAGACGAAATGGGTATGGGGGTCTACGAAGCCGGGCAGCAGTGCCTTGCCCGTGGCGTCGATCACATTGTAATCGTTGAGGTTGACCGGCAGGGGCTCCCCCTGCTTCAGGACATGTGAGATGAAGCCGTCGGTGACGATCACAGTACCGTTTTCAATCACCCGCAGGTCGTTCATCTCTCTGCCCCGTTTCCCTTCGAAGCCACTGCAGGTAACCACCTGAGCGGCATTTTTGATGATCAGGTCATGCATGATTTCTTTTGACTTTTGCGTTCCACTCACGCAGCCCCATGATGGCCAGCACCAGGAAGATAGCGTACTGAATGGAGGTAAAGTATAGCCCTTGTGAGGCATAGATCGGTATGGAGACGATGTTGCCAATGATCCAGAAATGCCAGTTCTCCAGTCTCTTCACCGCCATCAGGATGGTGGCGACCAGGAAGAAGGAGGTGTTGAAGGCATCGATCCAGGGCAATATGGAGGCCATGTAATCAGCATCGTCACGGTTCACCCATCGCAACAACAGGAACACCGCTGCATAGATCACCACCACGCTGCCCCAGGTAAGGATCTGCTGCCTGGAGCTGTTGCGTCTGATCTGCAGCTTCTGGTTGTCGTCGCCGGTGCGGGACCACATGTACCAGCCGAAGATGTTGGATGCCAGGTAGACCATGTTGATGCCCGCGTTGGCATAGAGGCGTGCCTCGAAACAGATATAGATGTAGATCGCCACGTTGATGATGCCGAAGGGAAAGACCAGGATCTTCTCCTTGCGGGCATACCATACGCTGATCACTCCGAAGATGGCGGCGGTTAGTTCAATCCAGTTCATCTATTCCATCAGTTTTGCCTCGAGCACCTGGCTCATTGAGAAGTTTTCCAATCCCAGGTAGTAGGCAGCCGCATCGACCAGCGCCTCCATCGGCACCAGTCCGATCACCTCGGCACCCACCACCGGCACCCCATAGCGCTGCGCCTCTATCCGCACCAGCTCTTGGGCACGATAGATGGCTGTCCTGGTGTAGTCGGTCAGGTTCATTGAGACCTGGGTGATGCCCCGCTCGCCGAGGGTCACTCCCATCGCTTTGCAGTAGCGGAGGCCGCCCCCCACGAAGCGCACCTTTTTGGCGATGGCAGTGGCGATCTCCAGGTTGTCGGTACCCAGGTTGACATTGTAGGCCACCAGCGGCATGCGTGCCCCAATGGCCACCGCGCCGGCAGTGGGGTGCGGTGCGGCGGGACCGAAATCGGGCTGCCACTCCGGCAGCAGCATCTTCTCCTGCAACCCTTCGAACTCCCCCTTGCGCACCGTGGCCAGGTTCTCACGATGGGTTGCCGTGGCCGACTTCTCATAGAGGAAGACCGGCAGATGGAATTGTTTGCCTACCGCCTCAGCCACCTCCTTTGAGAGAGCAACCGCCTCCTCCATCGTCACGTTGCGGATGGGGATAAAGGGCACCACGTCGACCGCACCCATGCGGGGATGCTGTCCGTTGTGCCGTGTCAGGTCGATCAGCACCACTGCCCTGCCTACGGCATCGATCACGGCTGCCTTCAACGCCTCCGGCTCACCTACCACGGTGATCACCGACCGGTTGTGGTCCGCATCACTGCTGTAATCCAGCAGCTTTACCCCCTCTCTGCCGCGAAAGGCATCCGCTATCTGCTCTACTTTTGCTTTGTCGCGTCCCTCACTGAAATTGGGTACGCACTCCATGATCCTGTTCATTGATATCTAACTGTTTTATGCTTTGTCAAATTGCTTCAATTGCAAATGTATCGTTATATTTCTGGAATCGACTCCTTTTGGATGATGTTTTTCAGATCTCTCTGTTCGGAAAGCAGGTAGCGCTCAGAGATCTGTCAGCAGATTCTCCAGCAGCTCTCCATCCGCCACATAGGGTTCGGTGATGTTGTAATCGACTGCGTGCGAATGGTTGAAAGCATGCAGCGTCTCCATGGCATGGGGGTTGCGCGCCCAGGCACGGCGTGCCACGCCCCCCATCACATCCCACAACATGGCGCTGCGAAGGATCTCATCCACCCGTTCGCTGCCGTCGAGCACCATGCCGAAGCCACCGTTCACCGCCTTGCCGATCCCCACGCCGCCGCCATTGTGCAGCGCCACCAGGCTCATGCCGCGGGCGGCGTTGCCGGCGAAGCACTGCACCGCCATGTCGGCCATCACGTTGCTGCCATCGCGTATGTTAGCCGTCTCCCGGAAGGGGGAGTCGGTGCCGCTCACGTCATGGTGGTCACGTCCCAGCATCACGGGACCGATCTCGCCGTTGCGCACCATCTCGTTGAAGCGCAATGCGATCTTCAACCGTCCTTCCGCATCCTGGTAGAGAATGCGCGCCTGGCTGCCCACCACCAGCCGGTGTTTCTCCGCATCACGTATCCATACCCAGTTGTCGCGGTCCTGCGCACGCCGTTGCGGGTCGATGCAGGCTATCGCCGCCCGGTCGGTTTTCCTGAGATCCTCCGGTTTCCCGCTCAGGCACACCCAGCGGAAAGGACCGTAGCCATAGTCAAACAATTCGGGACCCATGATATCCTCCACGTAGGAGGGCCAGATAAATCCATCCTTCTCATCGACGCCGTTGCGGGAGATCTCTTTCACACCGGCATCGTAAACAGCCTTCATGAAGGAGTTGCCATAGTCGAAGAAATAGGTGCCCCGCTCCGTCAGCCGGGCAATCACCCGGTAGTGGCGTTGCAGCGACAGGTCGACCAGCTCCCTGAACTGTCCCCGTTCATCGTGCAGCAACCGGGTGCGCTCCTCAAAGCTGATCCCCGCAGGGCAGTAACCACCGCTGTAGGGTTCATGGCATGAGGTCTGGTCGCTCAAAAGATCAATGTGTATCTTTTTTTCATCGGCATACTCCAGCAGATCCACGATATTACCGTGATAGGCGATCGAGAGCGGTTCTTTTCGTTTCATCGCCTCCTCTGCCCAGATGAACGCCTGCTCTCTGTCCGCAGTGACACGCTGCACCCATCCCTGTCTGCTGCGGGTAGCGATGCGTGAGCCATCCACCTCGGCGATGACCGACACCGCCCCTGCGATATCAGCCGCCTTGGGTTGTGCACCACTCATGCCACCGAGGCCGGAAGAGACAAAGAGGCGCCCCCGCAGGTCGCACTCCTGCGGGATACCAAGCTTGAGCCGTCCCGCGTTCAATAGCGTGTTGAAGGTGCCATGGACGATGCCCTGGGGACCGATGTACATCCATCCGCCCGCGGTCATCTGCCCATAGTTGGCCACCCCCAGCTGTGCCGCCACCTCCCAGTCGGCCTGGTTGTCGAACAGGCCCACCATCATCGAGTTGGTGATGATCACGCGCGGTGCGTCGGGACGGGAGCGAAACAATCCCAGCGGGTGTCCGCTCTCCACCACCAGTGTCTGCTCATGCGTCATCACCTCCAGGTATTGTTTGATGAGCCGGTACTGCATCCAGTTCTGGCACACCTGACCCGTCTCGCCGTAGGTGACCAGCTCATAGGGATAGAGGGCGATGTCGAAGCTGAGGTTGTTGTCGATCATTAGCTGAAAAGCCTTCCCCTCCAGGCAGTTTCCCTTGTAGTGATCCACCGGCCTGGCTTTCAGATCTCCTTCGGGACGATAGCGATAGCCGTAGATGCGTCCGCGGGTGCGCAGCTCCTCCAGGAACTCGGGAGCAAGGGTTTCGTGCAGGGCAGGAGGGATATAGCGCAGTGCATTTTGCAGCGCGGTCAGCGTCTGCGCTTTGGTAAGCCGGTATCCCCTGTCGGGGGCACGACGGATCGAATCATCGAAGACCGGAGAGGGTGGCAGCTGATCGGAGAGTGATAATTTCATAAGCAGCTAATTCATCTCAAGGTTATGAAAGCAAAAATAGCAAATTTTATCCAAAAGCCGTCAATAATTGTGATTATTCAACCGTTGAATTGAAGGAAGTTGTTATAGAGACGAAAGACTTTAGGGTATTTGAAAAGGTTTAACCAACATTTATGCCCTTTTTCATGATTTGAGTAACGGTAAACTTCTGTTTTTTCTTGTAATTCATTACTTTTGTTTTTTAATTTATTAAACTTTTTAATTAATTACCTGCGTTTCGTTGATGTCGATCGCAGACAGAGCGTTATCATGATGAAAAAAGATTACAAACTGGAGATCTGCGCCAACTCAGTGACGAGCTGCCTGGAAGCAGAGAAGGGAGGTGCTTATCGGGTGGAGCTCTGTGCCGGTATTCCGGAGGGGGGTACCACCCCATCCTACGGCGAGATGGTGTTGGCCCGTAAGCTACTGCATATCAAGCTCAATGTAATCATCCGCCCGCGAGGAGGTGATTTTCTCTACTCTGACCTGGAGCAGCGAATCATGCTCGAGGATATTCGCATGGCCCGCAGTGTGGGAGTGGATGGTGTGGTGATCGGCAGCCTGACAGCCGAAGGAGAGGTGGATATGACCCGCAACCGGGAGCTGATCGAAGAAGCCGAAGGGATGAGTGTTACCTTTCACCGGGCCTTCGACATGTGTCGTGATCCCTATGAGAGCCTGGAGCGCATCGTCGAGCTGGGATGTGACAGGATTCTCACCTCGGGTGGTCAACCCATGGCAGAGCAGGGTGTCCCCCTGCTACGGCAGCTGGTGGAGCGTGCCGGCCACCGGATCATCATCATGCCGGGTAGCGGCGTGAACGCATCGAACATTACCCACCTGGCTCTGGAAACAGGGGCAGAGGAGTTTCACCTCTCGGCACGGGAGCAGAAGCAAAGCGGTATGATCTATCGCAATCCGAACGTGAAGATGGGTGGTGAGCGCATCGTGATCGACGAGTATGCCATCCCGGTCACCCGTGCCGGGATAGTACGGCAAACCCTGATAGCACTAACGAACAACCCTAAACAATAAGTTCAACAAATCAACAAAAAGATGAAGATGATCAAACGGTTACAACTACTGATGGCTGCTGCCATCCTACTGCTTGCCTGTGGCAGGGGAGGCAACGGCACGGCCGAAGCTGACTACAAGGTGGTACCGCTGCCAGACCAGATTGAAACGGCGGAAGGAACATCCTTCCGGCTTACCGGTGCCACAAAAATTGTTTTTCCGGAAGAGAACGAGATGATGGAACGCAATGCAGCCTTCCTGTCTGATTTTCTGGAGCTATCCACCGGTATCAAACCGGTGGTGACCGCTGATGGAGCAGAGGAGGATGCTGTCATTCTCTCCATCGGACTACAGCATGAGAATCCCGAAGCCTACCGCATCCGGATCGACGGGCAGGCCATCCGGATTGAGGGAGCCAGCGAAGCGGCTGTCTTCTACGGCATCCAGACCCTGCGCAAGTCGATAGCTGTGGGTGATTACAGGGATATCTCCTTCCCTCCCGTCACCATCACTGACGCACCCCGCTTTGCCTACCGCGGCATGATGCTCGATGTGGCACGCCACTTCCAGTCGGTCGATTTCGTGAAGAAGTACATCGACCTGTTGGCACTGCACAACATCAACCGTTTTCACTGGCACCTCACCGAGGACCAGGGGTGGCGCATCGAGATCGATGCCTATCCGAAGCTGACAGAGATAGGCTCCATGCGCAGCGAGACGGTGATCGGCCGCAACACGGGTGAATATGACGGCACGCCACACGGTGGTTTCTATACCAAGGATGAACTCAAAGAGGTGGTTGCTTACGCTGCTGAGCGTTACATCACCATCATCCCCGAAGTAGACCTGCCGGGACACATGCTGGCTGCACTGACCGCATACCCGGAGCTGGGTTGCACGGGAGGCCCCTATGAAGTAGCACGTGAATGGGGCGTTTTTGACGATGTGCTCTGCCCGGGCAAGGAGGAGACCTTTGCATTCCTGGAGGCGGTGTTGACGGAGGTGATGGAGATCTTCCCTTCGGAGTATATCCACATTGGTGGTGATGAAGCACCCAAGACACGCTGGGAGGAGTGTCCCGATTGTCAGGCACGCATCAAAGAGCTCGGGTTGACCGATCACAACGGTCACCTGGCAGAACACTACCTTCAGAGTTATGTGACGGCACGCGTCGAGAAATTCCTGAACGATCACGGCAGAAGAATCATCGGATGGGATGAGATCCTGGAAGGGGAGCTGGCACCCAACGCCACCGTAATGTCATGGCGCGGCATGGGAGGCGGCATACAGGCTGCACAGATGGGACACGACGTGATCATGACCCCCACCACCTACTGCTACTTCGACTACTACCAGACCGACAAGACCGACGATGAGCCCCTGGCTATTGGTGGCTATGTGCCACTGGAGCTGGTTTACAGCTTTGAACCGGCACCCGATCAGCTGACCGCAGACCAGAAAAGTCATATACTGGGTGCACAGGCCAACCTCTGGACGGAATACATCCGCGAGGAGGAGCATGTGGAGTACATGACACTGCCGCGTCTGGCAGCCATGAGTGAGGTGCAGTGGATGCTACCGGCGAAGAAGGAATACGAAGCGTTCCTGGAGCGTTTGCCCCGTCTCCTGTCTCTTTACGATAAGATGGGCTACAATTACGCCACCCATGTGTTTGACATCAAGGCTGAGCTGACACCTAACTTTGACACCAACGCACTCGATGTCACCTTCAGTACCATCGACGATGCACCGGTATACTACACACTCGACGGCAGTGACCCCGGCGAGTCGTCACCCCGATACGAGGGCAAGTTCTCCATCGGTGAGGAGTGCCAACTGAAAGCGGTAGCCATCCGCCAGGGGAAGAAGGGCAAGCTCTTCAGCGAGCAGATCCTCCTCAGCAAATCCAGCTTCAAGCCGACAGAGCTGCTCACCACACCAGCACCCAACTATGGCTTCGAAGGTGCACCCATGCTGGTGGACGGACTACAGGGCAACAACACCAACTACCGTTCCGGTCGATGGATCGGCTTCCAGGGCGAGGAGCTGGTGGCGGTGATCGACATGCTGGAAGCTACCGAGGTCAGTAGCGCCACCATCCGCAATGCCGTGGTTACCGGCGACTGGATCTTCGATGCCTCTGAGATTCTCATCGAAGGTTCTGACGACAACCAGCAGTTCACACAGGTAACTTCCCAAACCATCACCGACGAGAAGCAGGAGCACTGGTCCGACATCTCGGAACACAAGCTCACCTTCGAACCGGTCACGGCCCGTTACTACAAGGTCACCGTGAAACCTGCGGTGATGCCTGAGTGGCACCCGGGCAAGGGCAACAAGGCCTTCTTCTTCCTGGATGAGATTCGCCTCGACTGAGTGCTGAGGAAGATGATTGAACGAGATTGAAAGATTGAAAGAGCGCCGTAACCTTTATAAGGTACGGCGCTTTTTTGTGGGAATAAAAAAAAGGAAGGAGCTTATTTTTGTAGATTGTAGAGCACCTGAATCTCTTCCGCCCATAGCGCTTCATGGGGTGTCTCGAGGATCAGCGGCATGTTGTCGAAGCGGGGGTCGTTCATGATGAAGCCGAAAAGATCCATGTTCATCACTCCCTTGCCGAGGCTGTCGTGGCGGTCCACACGTGTGGCCAGCTCTTTTTTGGAGTCGTTGATGTGCATCCCCTTGAGATATTGAAAACCTATGATCTCCTCAAATTTACGGAAGGTATCTTCAAAACCCTCACGTGTTCTGATCTCGTAGCCGGCAGCGAGCGTATGTGCCGTGTCGAGGCAGACCCCCACCCTGCTCTTATCCTCCACCTTATCGATGATATGGGCTATTTGCTCGAAGGTGTGGCCCAGGTTGGTACCCTGTCCCGCGGTGTTTTCAATCACTGCAGTGACACCGCTGGTCTTCTCCAGGGAGAGGTTAATCGACTCGGCGATGCGATCGAGACAGCCATCCACCGATATCTTATTCAGGTGGCTCCCGGGGTGGAAGTTAAGCCGGTTGATGCCCAACTGCTCACACCGTTTCATCTCGTCGTTGAAGGCGGCACGTGATTTCTGCACCTCCTCCTCGCCCGGGTTACCCAGGTTGATGAGGTAGCTGCTGTGCGGCAGAATCTGATCTGGGGTGTAACCATATTCCTTGCAGCGTGAGCGGAACAGTTCAATGTTCTGATCACTGTAAGCAGCGGCAACCCATTGCCGCTGGTTCTTGGTGAAAAAGGCAAACGCCTTGGCCCCAATGGCGTGAGCGTTGAGCGGTGCATTCTCCACACCGCCTGATGCGCTGATATGCGCTCCTACATATTTCATATGATTAAAACTTCTGACGTAGTTCTAAAAACAAAGATACAATGATTTTCCCAAAAAGTGTGTCCGGATGCGATTCTATTGCAAGAAAAGGCTAACTGCGTTTTTTGGGAAAAGTGATCAGGAAAGAGAGCCCCCCCTCGGGTCGGTTGCGGGCAAGGATGCTGCCCTTGTGGAAGAGCACCGCGTTCTTCACGATGGAGAGACCCAGCCCCGAGCCCCCCGTCGTGCGGGTACGCCCTTCATTCACCCGGTAGAACCGTTCAAAGATCCGCACCAGGTGCTTCTCTTCCAAACCGGGGCCGTTGTCATGAAACTCGAAGAAGTAAGCATCCTCATTCTCGCTGTGGCAGCGTATCACGATCTCAATACCCTCTCCTGCATAAGCGATCGCATTCTCTGTCAGGTTGCGGAAGATGGAGTAAAGCAACGTGCGGCTCCCGTAAAGCACAACATCTTCACCCACCTCCAGCATGAATCGGTCACCTTTCTCCATCAGTTGTTCAGACAGGTCGCCCTCCATCTCCTGAAGCAACTCCCCAATGTTCACCGGTTCCACCTCAAAGCGGTCGGAAGCCTCCTCAATCTTGGTAAGCATGCTGATATCCTGGATCAGTTCAGAGAGACGGATGGTCTGCAGGTAGGCCCTGTCGAGAAAACTACGAAGGCGCACATCCACTCCCTCACCGGCAAGTCCTAAAATGGTCTCCAGGTAACCGCGGATACTGGTGACGGGTGTCCGCAGCTCATGCGCGATGTTGTTGGTCATCTCCTGCTTGAGCAGCCGTCGCTTCTCCAGGCGGGTGATGTCACTGATATACAGCTCGAAGCTGTGATCTTCAAAGGTGATCACCCGTACGTTGAACATCTTGCCACTCTTCTCCATGCGCTTCGAGAAAACGTTCTCATCGGCATCATGTCGGTCGAGGAACCCTACCACCTCCCTGAATGCGGGATCAGCAAACAGGGTTTCCGTGATCAGCGTGGGTGACTCGAGGATCAGGTTGAGATATTGCAGGAAATGGGAGTTGGCGTAGACCTCTTTGCGTGCTTCCGAGAAGATGGCGATACCCTCTTCCGAGAACTGAAAGTGCTGCAGCAGCTTCTCCCGCTCGGCTGCCAGGCGGCGTCGGTTCTCCTGCAGCAGGTTGTAGTTCTCAACGATGGCAGCACTCACCTCTCCCACCTCATCATCGGCAAAGACAAATGAGGGTGGGATTGCGGCACCGCTCTTCACATTCTGTGAAAAAACCCGGAGCTCCCTTATCGAACGGGAGAAACGGTCGGAGAAGTAAATCATCATCAGCACCGAGACGATAAAGAATAGCAGGATGTAGTAGGCAAACGAGTTGCCGGAATGAATGAATGAGTGTAGCTCCACATCGTAGGGCAACGCCACACGTACAAAGAGGTTGTCGGTGTGTCGCACATGATACAGATACTCCAGCTGGTTGCTCGCGGAACGGCGGATATCCGATCCGCTGCCTTCGGCAATGCTCTCCTGCATCTCCGGTCTCAACAGGTGGTTCTCCATGCTGTCGGCTTCCAACCGGTTGTCGTACAGCACCTCCCCTTTGTGATCGATCAGCGTGAGTCTCAGTTCCGGCTGCATGTATTGCAGCAGCTCCTTCAGCCTGGTGGTATCCATCAGGCTGAGGATCTGATTCTTCTCCAGAAAGCGGGCAATCAGGAGTGCATCATTGTCCAGCATCCGCTGCAAGCTCTCGGTACGTTCTTTTCTCACCTGCTGTTGTTCAAAATAGATGATACCTGCGGTGAAAAGAGCGATGATCAGAGAAAAAGTAAGCAGGATACGACTTTTAAAGGAGAGCTTTATTCTCATGGTTACTTTCCGTTATCCAGGTTCAACCAATAGCCGAAACCGGAACGGTTGACAATGACGCCGGCATACTCACCCAGTTTCTTTCGCAGACGGGTGATATGCACGTCGACGGTACGGTCAAGCACATACTCATTCTCACCCCAGACACTCCCAAGGATTTCGGCACGGGTGAGCAGGTTGGGTGAGACCTGTGCCAGCAGCGAGAGTATTTCGAACTCTTTCTTGGTGAGTGACACCTCAACCCCATCGATGGTCACCCTGTTGGAAGGTATGTCGATGGTAAGCCCCCGGTAATTCCAGCGTGTCTCTGCCGGCATTCGCACCAGCGAGGTACGTTTCAACAGTGCCCGCACGCGTGCCAGCAACTCCTTCACCGAGAAAGGTTTGGCGATATAGTCATCGCCACCAAGCGAGAAGCCGGTGAGCATGTCGTTTTCACTGTTCTTGGCAGTGAGAAAGATGATTGGGATTGTATTTCCCTCTTTCCGGAGTGTCTCTGCCATCTTAAAGCCTGACATGCCTCCCATCATCACATCCAGAATCAACAATTGATGCACATCGGTCAGCACTGCCAGTGCCTCTTCTGCTGAGTTAGCCACATCCACGATGTACCCTTCCTGTTCCAGGTTGAACTGCAGGATATCGCAGATATCCTTCTCATCGTCCACCACCAGTATCCTCTCTTCCATTGTACAGTTGCAATTGGTTTCCAGCCCCACTGTGTGGGGGCCAATCTCTTTGCAAATGTACGACATGGATGTTACATTCCTGTTACAAATAGATTACTTTTTTGTTAAGATGGTTTTGAATACCCTATCAGACAATGTGACAAATAAAGGGAAATATGTTATCTTTGCAACCGGAAGGCAACAGCCTCCTGTGTAGCTTAGGAAACCACATAAAAAACAAAGAACAATGAACGATTATCATCAGGAGGACGCTCTGGTTCTCTTCTCCGGTGGTCAGGACTCCACCACCTGCCTCTACTGGGCCAGGCAACAGTTCCGGCAGGTGCACGCGCTCTGCTTCACCTACGGTCAGCGTCACTCGCAGGAGGTGGAGAACGCACGCCGCGTTGCAGCGATGGCCGGCACACCCTTCCGGGTGCTCGATGCCTCCATCATTTCCCGGCTGGCACCCAACTCGCTGACCGACCTCTCCATGACGATGGATGAGACACAACCCCAGGGCTCCTATCCCAACACCTTTGTTCCGGGCAGGAACCTGCTGTTCCTCACCTTCGCCGCCACGCTGGCCTATGCTCAGGGGATCCGTCACCTGGTCACCGGTGTCTCGGAAGCGGACTACAGCGGCTACCCCGACTGTCGGGACACCTTCATTCGCTCGGCCAACACCACGCTTAACCTGGCGATGGACAGGCAGTTCGTGATCCACACACCGCTGATGTGGCGCAACAAGAAGGAGGTGTGGCAACTGGCGGACGAGCTGGGGGTGTTTGAGATCATACGCAACGAGACGCTCACCTGCTACAATGGTATCGTGGCGGAGGGGTGTGGCCATTGTCCTGCCTGCCTGCTGCGCAACAAGGGGCTGGAGGAATACCTCGCCGAAAAAGGAGGATAGCCCTTTTTATTTGTTCATCAACTACAATAGAGATATCCCATATGGAAAAAGAACAACTCACCCTGCTGGGGGGCCAGACCGTCTACCGGCAGGATTATGCACCCGAGGTGCTGGAGGCATTCACCAACAAACACCCTGAGAACGACTATTGGGTCACCTTCGACTGTCCCGAGTTCACCAGCCTCTGCCCCATCACCGGACAACCCGACTTCGCCACCATCCGTATCGACTACATCCCCGATGTGAAGATGGTGGAGAGCAAGAGCCTGAAGTTATACCTCTTCAGCTTCCGCAACCATGGGGCCTTTCATGAGGACTGCGTGAACATCATCATGAAAGATCTGATTCAGTTGATGGATCCCAGGTACATCGAGGTCACCGGCATCTTCACCCCCCGTGGCGGCATCAGCATCTACCCTTATGCCAACCATGGCCGAGCGGATACGAAGTACGAAAAGCTGGCCGAAGAGCGACTCTTCGCCCACGCTGTCCCCCTTAAATAATCAGAGTAGATCGAAACAAAAAAATATCCGGCCCGGGAATTCCCGGCCGGATATTTTTGTTTGTTGAACGACAACAAGATACAGCTTGCAGCCTATCACTTATTCCTCTTCTCCCACTTTCGGCTCATATACCCTCACCCAGTCGATCAGCATATCGGCAGGCAGCTGTTCAGGATCGGTGTCCTTATTCAGGCGGATACCGAAAAACAAGTCAAAAACCTGATCATCGAAAGGAAACTGTCCCGGCATATCGGTAAGGATGCGGGGGTACTTCCGTGTGCGGATGTCATCCACAAAAAAGACCAGGCTGTCGGGATATTTTTCCACACCATAGATACGGTACTGCATCGGATTGACACCGACCAGCGAGCTGGAGGGGGGATTTTCTGCCATGCCCTGCGTTGTAGTATATTCAGAAGTTACCGACTGGTAGACAAACTCATCCATACCGTAATGTTCCATGAAGTCGATCGAGACATTCTCCGACCCGTCTGTCGGCAGCAATGAGAGGTAGTGGGTGGCTCCCTCAGCCGGGTTGACTCTCACCTTCACCTCGATACGGGTCACATCACCCGCATTCAACCCCTTGCGGGTGATGCCTCCGGTAAAATAGGGCATTGCTTTGTTCGACACGGAGTTGGGCAATGCACGCAACACCAGGTTACCCTCCTGTGAGAGATACAAGGCATCATGCGTGCTTGCATAGCGGTTCATGTGAAGCTTACCTTTGGGAATCTTCGACCATTCAATTTCGTTCAGCCCCTTATCGAAATCATCTTCCCATACCAGCTCCCAGCCGGCACGAAACTTCAAATCGCTTTCATCCTTCTGACCGGCACAAGAGAGCATCCCTGTAAGGAGTGCTGCAGTAAGCAGCCATGTAGTACTTTTTTTCATATAGTTGTGTTTGTTGTTTCTTTCAAATTGTTGCTGCAAAAGTAACAATAACCGATGTTACAAGTTCTCCTAAAGGACACAATAAGTGTTAAACGAGGCCTCTCACCAATCACTTTTATTCAATTTGGAACAATCAGGTATCGATTTCATACCAACAATAGGGTAAAAAAAACAGATGAAAGGAAACTTTTATTACCTTTGCCTCCTACATATAGAAGAGATAGAAAAGATTCGCACAGGTTACTTTCAACACGATTCACCATGCCGGAAATTTCTCAGCGGGGTTTTGAGATGCCCGCTTCACCCATACGCAAGCTTGCACCCCTCTCTGATGCCGCCAAGGCACGGGGTACCAAAGTATATCACCTCAACATTGGCCAACCCGATCTGCCTTCACCACGGGCAGCACTCGAAGCCATTCGCAACATCGATCGCACCACGCTGGAATACAGTCCCAGCGACGGTTACCGTTTCTACCGTGAGAATCTGACGGAATATTACAGGAAGTACGACATTGAGCTGAAACCGGAAGAGATCATTGTCACGGCGGGTGGATCGGAAGCAGTGCTCTATGCCTTTATGGCCTGCCTCAATCCGGGTGATGAGATCATCGTGCCCGAGCCGGCCTATGCCAACTACATGGCTTTTGCCATCTCAGCAGGTGCGGTGATCCGTACCCTGCCCTCCACCATCGAGTCCGGCTTCGCCTTGCCTCATATTGATGATTTTGAGCAGCTGATCAACGAGCGTACCAAGGGGATCCTGATCTGCAACCCCAACAACCCCACCGGTTATGTCTATACGCCACAGGAGATGGAGCAGATCCGGCTACTGGTACTGAAGTACAATCTTTACCTCTTCTCCGACGAGGTGTACCGGGAGTTCATCTACAATGATACCCCCTACATCTCCGCCTGCCACCTGAAAGATGTGGAGGAGCACGTGGTGCTGATCGATTCTGTCTCGAAGCGATACAGCGAGTGCGGTATCCGCATCGGAGCACTGATCACCAGAAACCGGAAGGTACACGACACCGTGATGAAGTTCTGCCAGGCGCGACTCAGTCCCCCGCTCATCGGCCAGATTGCCGCCAACGCTTCGCTGCAGGAGAACGGCAGCTATATGCAACACAATTTCGACGAGTATAAGAGCCGTCGTGACTTCCTGATTGAACGGCTCAACCGTATACCGGGCGTCTACTCTCCCATGCCGCAGGGGGCCTTCTACACGCTGGCACGACTGCCTATCGACGATGCCGATCGTTTCTGCTCCTGGTGTCTCTCCGATTTCTCATTCGAGGGACAGACCATCTTCATGGCTCCCGCCACCGGCTTTTATGTCACTGCCGGGCTGGGCAAGAACGAGGTGCGTATCGCCTACGTGCTCAACAAAAGTGACCTTGAGAAGGCGTTAGTCGTGCTGGAGAAAGCGCTTGAAGCATACCCAGGCAGAAGATAACAAGGAATAATGAGTACAGAACTGTTCATAGCCAGGCGTATTTACCGGGGAGACAAACAGAACGATAAGCGTGTCTCCTCACCCGCCATACGGATTGCCATCACCGGCATCGCACTGGGATTGGCAGTGATGCTCGTGGCAGTCTGCATCATCGTCGGCTTTAAAAAGGAGGTGCGTGCCAAGGTGGTGGGCTTCGGTTCTCATATCCAGGTCACCGCTTTCGACAGCAACAACTCCTACGAGCAGACCCCCATCGCTTTCTCCGACACACTGGCATCAATCCTCACCTCCAACAATGCCATCAGCCATATCCAGGAGTACATCACCAAGCCGGGTATCATCAAGACCGACGATGATTTCATGGGTGTGGTGCTTAAGGGCGTTACGGAACGGTACGACTGGGCGTTTTTCCGCAAGAACATGGTGGAGGGTGAGGTGATACAACCGGGTGACACCACCACCGGCAACCGGGCCATCCTCTCCCGCGAGATCGCAGACAAGCTGCAACTGAAGATGGGTGACAGCTTCACCTGCTATTTCGTGCAGGAGCCGGTGCGTGCCCGCCGTTTCACCATCGCCGGCATCTACGAGACCAACTTCGAAGAGTATGACAAGCTCTATGTGATCACCGAAAAAGAGGTGCTGGCCTCCCTCAACGGCTGGGAAAAGGATATGGTGAGCGGCATCGAGCTGCTGGTGAAGGATTATGACAACCTGGACCGGACGACGCAGGATCTCTTCTTCACACTCGCTTCGCACAGCGACCGCTTCGGCAACAACCTCTACACCCGTTCCATCAAGGATATCAACCCCATGATCTTCAACTGGCTCAACCTGCTCGACATGAACGTCTGGGTGATCATCATCCTGATGCTGGTGGTCTCCGGCTTCACCATGATCTCCGGTCTGCTGATCATCATCCTGGAACGAACCAACATGATCGGCATGCTCAAGTCGATGGGTGCCCGCGACTTCAGCATCCGCAAGGTGTTCCTCTATCTCTCCGCCTTCCTGATCGGCCAGGGTATGTTGTGGGGCAATGTGATCGCACTGCTCTTCTGCTTTCTTCAGGACCGCTTTCAATTGCTGAAGCTCGATCCCGCCACCTATTACCTCTCCTCGGTGCCGGTGGATCTCAACCTGCTCTATATCCTGCTGCTCAATGCCGGCACGCTGCTGGTCACCCTGCTGATGATGGTGGGTCCCTCCTACCTGGTAGCCCGCATCACCCCTGCCCGTTCGATCCGTTTTGAATAGAGATCCAAAAAAGTATGTTTCTTCTCCCGCCTGTTGACTGAAAAATATTGGTTATATTTGACAGCAAAAAGAGGGTATGCGCATATTACACACTGCCGACTGGCATCTGGGCAAACGGCTCGATGATTTCCCGCGGCTGGAAGAGCAACGGGAGGTGATGGAGGAGATCTGCGAGATTGCGGAGCAGGAAGCAGCCGACGTAGTACTGGTGGCGGGCGACCTGTTCGACACCTTCAATCCCCCGACCGAGGCGGTCGACCTGTTGTACAGGACATTGAAGCGGCTCTCAGCAGAAGGGCGTCGTCCTGTGATCGCCATCGCCGGCAACCACGACTCACCCGATCGTATCGAGGCAGCCGACCCGTTAGCGCGGGAGTGTGGCATCCTCTTTGCCGGTTATCCCCATACGGAGATACCTCCCTATCTGCTTGAGTCGGGATTAAGGGTACTTAAAAGCGATAAGGGGTTTCTTGAGCTCCTGCTGCCGGGTTCATCCTTTCCGTTACGCATCCTTTTCACCCCCTATGCCAATGAGTACCGCCTCAAAACCTTTCTCGGTCTGGAGGAGAGCGAAAAGGAGCTACGGTCGATTCTGCAGGAGCGGTGGCAGCATCTGGCAGACAGTTATTGTGACCAACAGGGAGTCAATATCCTCCTGTCGCATCTCTTCGTGGTAAGGAGAGGTGACACTCTTCCCGAGGAGCCGGAGGAGGAGAAGCCGATCCTGCAGGTAGGCGGTGCCCAGGCGATCTTTACCGAGAATATCCCGTCACAGATACAATACACCGCGCTGGGACATCTCCACCGCATGCACTTCGTGGAGAAAGGGCCGTCGCCAGTCTGCTACAGCGGGAGCCCCCTCTCCTATAGCTTTGCCGAAGCAGATCAGCAGAAACAGCTGCTGATGATCGACCTGGAGCCTGGCGTGGCAGCCGTTGTGCGGGAGCTGCCCCTTACCCGTTCGAAGATGCTCCTGCGAAAAAGGGCAGAGGGTATTGATGAGGCACTTCAGTGGCTCAGCGAGAACAGGGATGCGTTGGTGGAGCTGACCATCGTCACCGACAGCTTTCTCACCGCCATGGAACGGAGAGCCCTAATGGCTGCTCACCCCGGCATCGTGAGCATCATTCCCGAGGTGACAGATGCCGAGAAGCTGACGGAAAGCGGACAGAAGCAGATAGACCTGACGAAGGGCATGGAAGCGCTGTTCCGCGATTATTTCCGACATGAGAAGGGGCAGGAGCCCAATGATGAGATCATGCAATTGTTTCACGAAATAGTGGCAGAAGAGGAATGATACCGATACAACTTACCCTGCAGGGGCTATACTCCTACCAGGCAAAACAGACCATCGACTTCACCCGGCTCACCTCTGCCGGCCTGTTCGGCATCTTCGGCATGGTGGGCAGCGGCAAGTCATCGATCCTGGAGGCGATCACCTTCGCCCTCTATGGCCGTACCGACCGCCTCAACCTCTCAGGTGACAACCGTAACTACAATATGATGAACCTGAAATCGAAGGAGCTGCTGATCGATTTCATCTTCGAGGCAGGCAGCGAGCGGACACTCTACCGCTCCATCGTGAAGGGAAGGCGCAACAGCAAACGGTTCGAGGAGGTGAAGACGCTCGATCGCACAGCCTACAGGAGGGTTGACAACGAGTGGATACCGATTGAACAGGAGGCTCTGCAGGATGCCATCGGGCTGAGCTACGAGAACTTCAAACGCACCATCATCATCCCGCAGGGGCAGTTTCAGGAGTTCCTGCAGCTGGGCAACAAAGACCGCACCCAGATGCTGAAGGAGCTGTTCAACCTGGAGAAATTTGAGTTTTTCTACAAGGTGGTCTCGCTTGAGTCGAAGAACAACGAACAGAAGCACCAGCTGGAGGGACAGTTGCAGCAACTGGGCAACATCGATGAGGGGCAGATTGAAAAGTACCAGGCTGAACTACAGGAGCTCGAACAGACCATCACAGCGCAGAAGAAAATGCTGGAGGAGCAGCTGCAAAATGAGGAGCAGCAACGTTACCTGCAGGAGTTGGTTCGCAAAAGGGGTGATGCAGAGAAAGTGGTTAGGGAGCTGGCACAACAGGAGCCAGCCTGGCGTGCCCTCGAAAAGAGGCTAGCCCGCTATGAACTGTGCCACTACCGGTTCAAGCAGCGGCTTGAACTGTTGGAGGAGAGAGGCAGGGAAAAAGAGAAGAGAAGCATTCACATTGAGCATGACAGGAACCGTCTGATAGCAGTGGAGACAGCAATCGAAGAGATCGGGAATCTGCTGGCACGTATCAAACCGGCATACGACAAACGGGATGAGCTGCAAAAAAGGGCCGCAGACCTCTCCCGACTGCTCAGGATGAAAACAGCTGCGGCAGTGATTGAAAAAGAGAAACAACGTCTTCTTTCAGGCAGTGAGATACTGGAGAAAGTGACGAAACGGGCAGATGATCTCAAAGTGGAGAAGCAGCACCTGGAGGAACATATCAAGACACTGCGCAGCAGCATGCCTGATCTGACATTGCTCTCGGACATCAGAAGCTGGTACGACGAAAAAAGAAATTTGGAGAACCAACAGGGAGAGGTTCAAAAAGAGATAAACAGATATGCAAATCAGGTTGAGGAGGTGAAAAGGGAACAGTCACAACTCCTCACCAACGGGCTGTTTGAGAAACTGCCACACGATAGCGGTTATGCTGCAATGGAGGATTGCCTGGAGCAGGATGCCGAGAGGGTAAAAGCAGCACAACTCAAACTGCAGGTTGAGGAGCATCATCTGCTGGTGAAAGAGCAACTGAAAAGATATGCCCGGGAGCTCGAAGAGGGTCACCCCTGCCCCCTCTGCGGATCCACAAACCATCCGGAGATCTATCGGAGTGACGATCAGGGTAAACAGCTGCAACGCATCGCTGATGAGAAGAACAGGCTTGAACAGCAACTCAATCACCTTGCATCGCTCAGCAAGCAGGTGACGCTGCTCAGGAGCAGGCAGGAGCAGGCCGGGGAGCACCGCGATGAGTGGAGCGGGAAGGGCAAAAAGCTGCAACAAAAGATCACGGATCATATGGGGCGGTTTCACTGGGATAAGTACCATGAGGAAGAGGAGCTGAACAATGCCTTCCTGGAGGTGAAGAAGATAGAGGAATCGACAAGCAGGCAGGAGGAGGCTCTCTCACAAACAACCTCTCAGCTGGAGCAGGAGGAGAGCAACAGGGAGCGCTACCGCTCGGCACTGGAGCAGATTCGCAACGGGCTCACGGTGCAGGAGACCACGCTTACCACCCTGCGTGAACAGCTCGAAATCATCCATCCGGACGAGTACAGGGAAGCAGGCTTGGAGGAGATCGAAAAAGAGCGGCAGCAGCTGTTGCAGGAACAGCAGCAGTTGGTGGAGGAGTATGAGGAGAAGAGCGATCTGTTGCAGAAACAGACTCGGGAGAAAGATGCACTGAGCAGTGCGCTGCAGATCAACAACAGAGAGCTGGTGCAGGAGCAGACAGCCATCGAGAGCCTTCAGCAACAGATCGACGAGGAGCTGGCAAAAACATCATTCAAGGATCTCGGAGAGGTCCGAGCGATCCTCTCCGAAGCAATGGAACCGGAAACAGAAAAGATGAAACTGACCGCTTTCAATGACCAACTGCTGCGAAGCAGATCCACCTACGATCAGTTGCAGAAAGAGATCGGAGGAAGAAGATACGATGCAGAGGCACACGGGAAGCTGTTGGGTGAAATCAACACGCTCAGGGAAAAGGAGAAGAAAATAACGGAGCAACAGATTGAGATGAGATTACTGCTCAAGCAGCTTATGGAGAATCTGCAAAGCATGGCCACGCTGAAAGAGGCGCTGGAGAAAGTGGAGGCAAGGGGTGAGAACATACGAACCATGAAGTCGCTCTTCAAGGCGAGCGGCTTTGTAAACTGGATATCAACTGTCTACCTTCATAACCTCTGCAATGCGGCCAACGACCGCTTCTTCCGGCTCACACGTCAGAAGCTGAGCCTTGAGATCACTCCCGACAACAACTTCCAGGTGCGTGACTTCATGAACGAAGGTAAGGTGAGGAGCGTAAAGACCCTCTCCGGCGGTCAGACCTTCCAGGCATCGCTCTCACTGGCGCTGGCACTGGCCGACAACATTCAGCAGATCACCTGTTCCAGCCAGAACTTCTTCTTCCTCGATGAGGGGTTTGGATCGCTCGACAAGGAGTCGCTCGACATTGTGTTCGACACGCTGAAGACACTACGCAGGGAGAACCGCATCGTGGGGGTGATCTCTCACGTGGAGGAGATGCAGCAGGAGATCGAAGCACACCTGCGCATCGAGAACCACCCGGAGCGGGGCAGCCTTATCTGCCGCAGCTGGGAGGAGTAGCCTCATCGCACAAAAAACGCAATCGAGCAACAGATCTATAAAAAGAAAAAGATGAATATCAACTGGATCATACTGATTATTGGCGGACTGTTTGAGGCGCTGTTTGCCCTGAGCCTGGGAAAAATGCAGCACTCCTCAGGAAGGGAGTTATTCTTCTGGCTCCTCAGCTTTATCCTGTCGGTAAGCCTGAGCATGTTTCTGCTTTTTAAATCAATGGGCGGCAGCAATCCCATCCCCACCGGTACCGCCTACGCGGTCTGAGCCGGCATCGGTGCAGCCGGGACGGTACTGCTCGGCATCCTGGTCTTCCGTGAACCGGTCACCCTCTGGCGTCTCTTCTTCCTCACTACACTGATTTTCTCAATTATGGGGCTACAGATCACCTCCACACACCAGTGACTCAATGGCCGCACCAATGCATATCCCACCTTTCCCGCTCTGAGAGCTACTTCTGGAAAATGTTCATAACCTGTTGATAATCTGTTTACAAGTTGTTCACAACAACAGCCAAAAATATTTGCTTATTCTTAACGACTATTGTTATATTTGCAAACAAGGATAACGAAACAGATCTGTACAATACAGACAAGAGTTATAGGAGTTCATTGACATTTTGTACACAACCGGAAGGATTGCATTCAGGAGAAGGCCGGACTTGTCCGATCATGCTCCGTGTGTATGGCGATAATGGCTTCCCGCTTTTTATCACATCACAGGATGACAATTCTGCTACACGAACGTATCTGCTGCCGCTGCACATTGTGTGCCTCAGGGCAACAGTGGTTTCAACGAAAAAGCGTGACAGAGAAAAGAGACAGAAGGTAAAACGGAAATTTCATTTCTGTTGCGTCCAGATTAGACGGAGATCATATTTCGGGTTCTCGGAACTCTCACCGGAAAGATGAAGCCCGGGAAGATGAAAATCAGGTATAAAATGGCCGTTGAAAAGTGGCAGACCGGTTTCGGGAAAAAGGATGTTCTACTACATCAGCCGTTCTCGCTCGCGGGGATTTCTGTTGGTAAGAATGTTCGGGGCTGAATACCCTTACACGTATAAACGCTTCTTGTAAGCATCGCCGGAGACAGGTTCGCCTGTGTCATGCGAAGGCAACACAAAAACGTTTGTGTATCTATTCTGCTTCACAGTTCGGAAAAACGTATCAAACGATTGAATGTTATCGAAACGAATGATATTGTGACTTCCCTGAACAGCTTTAACAGCTTCAAACACTGTTTCAGATGTTTATCGAAGTATCTCAACTCTGAAGTATTTCGCCTGCAGCACGAAAAAGATAAACCTCCAAGTTTGTTGGCTTCAAACTGCGTTTCTTCGGGACATGTCTCACACGGCACCGCAACAGCAGCTTACCGATGTGACCGTTTGGTACGAAACGATTTGAACTCCTACCCTAAAAGAGAAGCCCCGCATCTGCGGGGCTTTTTTTTGCTCTCAACTGAGGGTCAATATCATCTTATGATCAGCAGCCAGCCTGCGCATGTTGAGAATGGCATATCGCATACGCCCCAGTGCCGTGTTGATGCTCACCCCTGTCAGGTCGGCAATCTCCCTGAAGCTCAAATCCGCATAGTAACGCATCTCCACCACCTCACGTTGTGTGTCGGGCAGGTGTTCCACCAGCTTATTCACATCACTATAAACCTGCCTTTTCACCCACTCACCTTCAACGGTCTCGTCGCAGAGGGAAGGGTTGTTGAGCAGATCTATTCCGCATTCATCGTTTGAGAGGGTCTTCTCGTTTTTCTTCTGCCGGAAATAGTCGATCATCAGGTTATGAGCTATGCGCATCAGCCAGGAGCGAAAACGGCCGCTCTCGGTGTAGCGACCCTGTCGGATGGTGACAATCGCCTTACAGAAGGTTTCCTGAAAGAAATCATCCGCAAGATTTTTGTTTCGTACCGTGTAGAGGATATAACTGTAAACCACCTGCTGGTGTCTGCCCAGTAGAAGATCAAACGCTTCATCGTTGCCACCGGTATACAAAACGACCAACTCCTCATCGGTCATTGTGCTGAGAATATCCATAGCTTTACTGCTTCAATTGTTATGTGCAATGTTCGGAGTAAAGTGGACCTATAGGCAATCGATTTTAGTGTTTGTTATTTTTCAGTAACAAAGTAAAAGAAAAAAGTGAGAACGAGCAAGTTCAAAACGTTAAATGAGTTATAGGATTGGTGAGATCATAGACCATTGATCGATTATTTTAAAATTCAAGATGTTCTATGCAAAGTTTATTACCTTTGCAAACAGAGTATTCATCTCAAAAGCAGTAATTCCCATGAGACATCTGTATCTTCCGTTACTATTTCTGTTCCTTTGCCCAACCCTCCATGCGCAGGATATACCGGTGAAGCAGGACAGCCTCAAACTGGAGAGTGGCAAGTCAACAGAGCAACAGATAGACTCACTTACGATCAATCACAATGAAACGGTACCGCTACGGCTGCCCCGTCTCAACCCTATTGAGAACATGGAGCCGCAGTTCACCCCCTACGAGCGCCACAGAATCAGCCTGAAGAGGGAAAGAGGCACCTCCCTGCTACCCCCCATACAGTGGTCCGGTGCCGCTACCGATCTGATCAACTCCAAAAGCCGTACCGCAGTTGCCACGATGCTGCCTGCGCCCAGGCTGCTGCTCTATGGCTCCACCACACTGGGACTGGTGGAGACTCCATACTTTGGCAAGGCCAACTACTACAACCTGAATGGCGGGGCACAATATTTTGTATCACCCCGGTTCACCCTGGGGGCGAGCGGCAGCTATCACTCCGACTTTGGCTTCCTGCCCCACTGGAGCACGGGACTGGATGCCAGCTACCAGGTCAACAGGAACCTGATGATTGACGGTGGTCTCACCTACATGCAAACGGCAGGCAACATGTTCGGCCTTTCACAAAACGCAGTGACGATGGATCTGCACGGTCGCTACCGGTTGAACGACGACTGGTTCCTGAACGCCTATGGCGGGATGCCGGTGATGCAGCAGAACAACCGTCCCGCAGCGCCCATGATGCCGGTGATGAACACCCCCTACTACGGTGGGTCGGTGGAGCACTGGTTCAACTCCACCACCGGTGTGGAGGCGGGTATGATCTGGGTACGTGACATGTTCAGCGGGAAGATGCGTCCCCAGCCCAAGCTGGAGCTGCTCTTCCGGCCCGGCAGGTAACGCTCTGACGAACAAGAAAAAAAGGGACTCCTATGGGTCCCTTTTCAATTGTGAACAGTGCAGCAGCTTATTCTTCTGTGATGACCGGCTTGTAGTAGGCCATATCCTCAATGCCCAGGCGGGTGATGAAGTTGTAATTCTTCACAACCTCCACCTCACCGTAATGGATATATACCTCGGCGCTGCGGCGGAAGAGGGCGGCATCCTTGTTGGCATCCTGCAGCAGCAGATGTCCCATCACCAGGTGACCGGCACTTTCCACCAGACGGCGGGCGTGGAAATCGAGATAGTCTTCCTCCTTCTGGCTGGTGACCTGCTCCACCAGCTTCTCGTACATCTCAGCCATCTGTTTGAGCACCTTTTTAAGCTGTTCCAGCTCGGGCGTCACCGGCATCGCTTCATACTCTTTGATGCGTTGCAGGTAGGTACCGGTGGTGACGTGGCGGATGGCAGCCACCACCTGTAACTGTGTGGTTCCCTCGTAGATGTTGGTGATACGTGCATCGCGGTAAAGCCGCTCGCACTTGTAATCCTTCATGTAGCCGGAGCCGCCGTGCACCTGGATGGCGTCGTAGGCGTTCTGATTGGCATACTCGCTGCTCATCGCCTTGCCCAGCGGTGTGAAGGCATCGGCCAGGCGGGAGTAGCGTTTCATCTCATCCCGTTCATCGGGAGTCAGCTTCCGTTCGCGACCGATATCCTCGAGTGTTTTGTATAGGTCCACGAAGCGGCAGGTCTCGTAGAGCATGGTCCGGGCCGCGTCGGTCTTGGCACGCATGGTGGCCAACATCTCATAGACAGGCGGGAACTCGATGATCGCCTTACCGAACTGGCGGCGTTCCAACGCATAGCTGTAGGCCTCGCGAACAGCTGCTTCACAGAGTCCTACCGACTGGGCAATGATGCCCAGGCGGGCACCATTCATCAGCGACATCACATACTTGATCAGTCCCATACGCCGTGTGCCCACCAGCTCCGCCTTCGCGTTCTTGAAGACCAGTTCGCAGGTGGGGGCCCCCTTGATTCCCATCTTATTCTCAATGCGGCGTACGTTTACCCCGCCGTTATTCTTGTCATAGACAAACATGGAAAGACCGCGGGCATCTTTGGTTCCCTCTTCCGAGCGTGCCAGTACCAGGTGGATGTCGGCATCGCCATTGGTGATGAACCGCTTCACCCCGTTCAGGTACCACTGCTTCTCCTCCTCGTTGTAGGAAGCCTTGAGCATCACCGCCTGCAGGTCGGAGCCGGCATCCGGCTCGGTGAGGTCCATCGACATGGTCTCCCCCTGTACGATGCGCGGGAGGAAGCGTTCTTTCTGCTCTTCCTCAGCAAACTCATAGATGGTCTCACCACAATCCTGCAGCATCCAGATATTCTGGAAGCTGGCATCGGCACGACTCACGATGTCGGCACTCATCATGTAAGGGACCATGGGGAAGTTGAGACCACCGAACCTGCGACTCAAGCCCATGCCCATCAGCTCCGCCTTGTTGAGCGCATCGAGGTTCTGTTGCGTGGGGGGGGCATAGGTCACCCGTCCGTCCTCCACGGTAGGACCGCTGTGGTCCACCTCCTCGGCATTGGGTTCGATGATGTCGGCACAGATCTCGCCCACCACCTCCAGCACCTTGTCGTAGCTGTCCATGGCATCTTCGAAATCCATTGGGGCGTAATCATACTTATCCTTGTCTGCGTAGTTTCTCTCTTTCAGCTCCACGATCCTCTTCATCAGCGGATGTTGCAGGTGGTGACGGAACTGTGGTGTATCGGTATAAAAGTTGGCCATAATCGTTCTCTACTTGGTATTTTTCCTGTAATATTTGATCATCTTCGGGATCACGGTTTCAATATCACCCGTGATGACATAATCGGCGATGGTGTTGATGGGTGCGTTGGGGTCGTTGTTGATCGAGATGATCAGCGAGCTCTCCTGCATACCGGCGATATGCTGTATCTGACCGGAGATGCCGCAAGCGATGTAGAGCTTGGGACGTACGGTGACACCTGTCTGACCGATCTGTCGTTCATGTCCTGCATAACCGGCATCGACGGCAGCACGGGAGGCTCCCACCTCGGCACCCAGCACGTCGGCGAGCTGATAGAGCAGATCGAAGTTTTCCTTCGAACCAACGCCGTAGCCACCGGAGACGATGATGGGTGCATTCTTGATGTTCACCTTCGATTTTTCGATGTGACGGTCGATGATGGCCACCACGTACTCCTCCTCACTGACAAAGTCGGCCACCTGGTGTTCCACCACCTCTCCCTTGTAATAGGGATCGAGGATCTCCTTCTTCATCACCCCCTCGCGCACGGTAGCCATCTGTGGCCGGTGGTCAGGGTTGATGATCCAGGCTACGATGTTGCCACCAAAGGCGGGACGGATCTGATAGAGCAGGTTTTCGTACACCTTACCCGCCTTCTTCTCTTCGTGATCGCCGATCTCGAGCGAGGTACAGTCTGCCGTCAGTCCGCTGCCCAATGCTGATGAGACACGGGGACCCAGGTCGCGGCCGATGATGGTGGCACCCATCAGGCAGATCTGCGGTTGCTCCTGTTTGAACAGCTCTACCAGGATGGAGGTATGGGGTAATGTGGTGTAGGGGGAGAGGCGCTCATCCCGGAAGATGTGCAACCGGTCTACGCCATAGGGAAAGACCTGTTCTGCTACACCCTCAGTGTGAGCAGCAGCAGCGATGGCTTCCAGGTGACAATTCAACTGTGTGGCCAGTGACCGTCCCTTGGTAAGGAGCTCCTGGCTCACCTCGGCCACCCTACCCTCTTCAATTTCCAGATATACAAATATATTGTTCATGTTCAATGTGGTTTTGTGTTAACCAATGGTGTGATTTGCAATCAGTTCACGCATCAACTCGTCGATCTCGGCATCGCTGCCCGAGAGCTGCTTGCTCTCCTTGGCCTGGAACACCACGTTCTCTATCTTCTTCACCTTGGTGGGAGAACCGGAGAGCCCGCACTGTTGAGGATCTGCATCCACATCAGCCACGCTCCACTCGGTGAGGTTGAGATAGGGACGGCTGCTGTAGATATCGATGTAATCGATATGTTCCACCTGTCGCTCGGTGATGGTTTTCGCATGCTTGTACTGCTGCAGCAGTTTGGCGTTACGCGGCCGGCAGGTTGCAGCACTGCTGTTCACGGTGATCACTGCGGGAAGCGTACATTCCACCACTTCCACACCATGTTCCAGTCGCCGCTTCACCCTTATATGACCGGGGGTCACCTCTTCAATGGCTTCGGCATAGGTGATCTGCGGGATCCCCAGCTTCTCAGCGATCTGAGGACCCACCTGGGCGGTATCGCCGTCAATGGCCTGTCGTCCGGAGATGATGATGTCGTAGTTTGCGATCTTGCGTACCGCCATGGAGAGGGCGTAGGAGGTGGCCAGTGTATCGGCACCGGCAAATGCTCTGTCGGTAAGCAGTACCCCGTCGTCGGCACCCCGAAAGAGGCCCTCACGCAGGATCTCAGCGGCCCTGCCGGGGCCCATGGTGAGAACGGTTATTTTACTGCCCGGATAACGGTCTTTGATCAGCAGTGCCTGCTCGAGTGCATTCAGGTCCTCAGGGTTGAAGATGGCGGGCAATGCCGCCCTGTTCACTGTTCCGTCGGCTTTCATCGCGTCCTTCCCCACATTGCGGGTATCGGGAACCTGCTTCGCCAACACAATAATGTTAAATGACATGTTCTTCAATTGTTACGAAGTGTTTGTTTCAAAGAGAGTGACAAATATACACAAAAATGAGTAAAGTGTGCTGTTTTAAGTCCTTTTTTGAGAAATAAAAAAATATTACCATTCATTAAACCAACAGCCGGTAAAAGAGTCAGAGATTGACATATGGCACCCTTCAATAAACATAATTGAGCGATAAATGTTAATTAAATAGCGACTTATCCACAAATCCACCTCCTTGTTTACTACTCCTGACGGTGGAAATGAAGCCGAAGGAGTTGATTGATGCAACAGCAGGAGGAAAAAAATGAATCATCTATGAAGCATATCACATTATTATTGACGCTGCTTTCCATCATGCTGCTTGCTGGCTGTTCGGGTATCAAGTACCTGACCGTAGAGACCAGGGAGCCCGCACAGGTAACACTTCCATCCCATGTACTTTCGGTGGCCATAGTCAACAACGTGGTCAGTCAACCAGATGATATTGGTCATACCATCCAACATATAGGCCATTCTGACTATGATCGGACAAAAGCATCATCCGATAGTGTAGCACTGTTTTACACAGAAGCATTGGCCCAGTTTCTGGAAGAGGAGGATTATTTTCACAGGGTACATTACATAGCTGACGGACTACGTAAAGACAGCGATTTCTTCAAAGAAGAGCCACTCACCCCTGAGAAGATGAACGAGATCAGAAAGCAGACAGGTGTCCATGCCGTCATATCACTTGACAAGCTGGTGCTTGAGACCCATAAAAGGGATCACTACCGAATGCAAGGATACAGCTATGCTACTCTCACGGGCAGAATCAATTCACTCATCCGTGTTTATCAACCCACCATGGAGGGTAAGATACCGGCTGTTTTCTATACGGACAGTCTCAGATGGGAAGGATTCGACATCGAGGATGACAGAGCATATGCTGATCAAATGGTTCCTTCGAGGGAAGAGGCGATGAAGCAGTTGGTTGTACGTGCTGCAGAGAAGATGACCTATGTCTTTGCCCCACACTGGGAGATGCAGGACAGATGGTACTACACACTTCCCGCCTCCCTGATGAGGGAAGGTGAGGCGTATGCCAATAAGGCGGATTGGGTCAGTGCAATTGAAAAATGGGAAGCCTATTACAATAATACCTCAAAAATGATTAATAAGGCCAAAGTGGCCAGCAATATCGCACTGGCATATGAGATGCTGGATGAGATGCAACAGTCATACGAGTGGGCAGAGAAGGCACATGATCATTTTGTAAGGTCTACCACAACCAACTCACTTGAGCGAAAGAGATCTCAGTTATATAGAAATGAAATAGCCCGTCGGTTGAACAGCTTCAACCAGATCAATATGAACGGGATGTGACCATTCAGTAGGAGAAGAATATGCAAAAGAGAGGAAAGCACCTCTCTTTTTGTGTTTATTTGTAGCGCAATAGAAAAAAAAGGGTGCAAAGGGTGCTGATTTTCAAAAAAAAGATTACCTTTGCAACAGAATCTTCAACAGTACATTGACTCGCTACTGTTATTCATTTGCTTTTATTTCAAATAGTATATATCCCGTCGGTTTGCTAAGATCAAAATGGACATCTATACCCATTAGGCAAATCGAACACGATTCTTAACAACATTTCATACAAAAAAACCATAACGAATTTTTACTGATCTACATGGCTTATAATATCATTGAGCTCAATGAGAAGCTCACAACCGAATTACGGGTTCTTGCCAAAGAGATGGGTATCAGACGCCCTGACGCATACAAAAAAGAGGAACTGATTTACAAGATCCTGGATGAACAGGCAATTGCCGAAACCAAGAAATTGGGTCCCGATCCGGGTCCCAAACAGAGCAGCAATGGAAGGAAACGTTCCGATAACAGCCGAAACCAGAAGAACAGAACAGCTGATCGAAAAACCGGAGCGGTCGCGAAAGGATCCTCTCCTCAGCAAAAGGCACGCCCCTCCAAAGAGACAGTGGTGAATCAACCAAAACAGGCTGAACAAACTACACAGTCGAAGCAGAATACTCAAAAATCACAGTCCACACAGGCTGAACAAAAAGCTCAGGCAAAACAGGCTGAACAAAAAGGGCAGTCGAAAGTGGCGGATAAACCCATATCTGCTGAAAAGACGACCCCGGCTGAAAAGCCTCGGCTGATCAAAAAGGAGGAGATTGCCGTGAAAAAAGCGGAAGAGCCAAAAATGGAAAGTCACTCTTCTGTAAATACACAAAACATTGTCACGACTGAGTCCGAAACAATGAATCCGGTAAAAGCTGCAACGACAGCAGGTACCACCGAAAAGAAAGAAGATGCAGCATCACCCATACAGACAAAAGCTCCTGAGAAACCGACTCAGCTGGTCTTCCGCTCTTCGAAGCATCGCAACGAGGAGAAAAAGAGTGCTCCCGCACCCGTGACCCTGCCGCCGGTGGTAGCTGAAGATCCCACGGTAGAGGTAGCTGCCCCAGTTGACAAAGAGACACCCGTTGCAGGGGGTAAGATGTCGCTGCAGGATCTGATTGCCCCGTCACCACTCCAATCCAAGCAACAAGGGTCCCAGGGCAAGGGTCACAATCAGGGACAATCACCATCGCAACGTGAACAGCAAAAAGAAAAGGAGCCTGTCTACGATTTCGATGGCATCCTCACCGCCACTGGAGTATTGGAGATCATGCCCGACGGGTATGGATTCCTCCGTTCTTCCGACTATAACTATATGTCCTCACCCGACGACATCTACGTATCACAATCGCAAATTCGTCTCTTCGGTTTAAAGACCGGAGACGTGGTGGAAGGACCCATCCGTCCACCCAAGGAGGGTGAAAAGTTCTTCCCGCTGGTGAAGGTGGACAACATCAACGGCCGCAAACCGGACGATGTGCGTGACCGGGTACCGTTCGATCACCTCAAACCACTCTTCCCAGATGAGAAGTTCAACCTCACCAAGGGGCATAACGACAACCTCTCCTGCCGCGTAGTGGATATGTTCTCCCCCATCGGTAAAGGACAACGTGGGCTGATCGTGGCACAGCCCAAGACCGGTAAGACGATGCTGCTTAAAGATATCGCCAACGCCATTGCCGACAATCACCCGGATGTCTATATGATCATCCTGCTCATCGATGAGCGTCCCGAAGAGGTGACCGACATGGAGCGGAGCGTGAACGCCGAGGTGATTGCCTCCACCTTCGATGAACCGGCCGACCGCCACGTGAAGATCGCTGAGATCGTGCTGAACAAGGCACGTCGTCTGGTGGAATGCGGCCATGATGTGGTGATCCTGCTCGACTCCATCACCCGTCTTGCACGTGCCTACAACACCGTACAACCTGCTTCGGGTAAGGTGCTCTCGGGTGGTGTGGATGCCAATGCACTCCACAAACCGAAGCGTTTCTTCGGTGCTGCCCGCAACATCGAGCATGGTGGTTCACTCACCATCATTGCCACGGCACTCACCGATACGGGATCCAAGATGGATGATGTGATCTTCGAGGAGTTCAAGGGTACCGGCAATATGGAGCTACAGCTCGACCGGAGGCTCTCCAACAAACGTATCTTCCCCTCTGTCGACATCATTGCCTCCAGCACGCGACGTGACGACCTTCTACTCTCGGAAGAGACACTCAACCGCATGTGGGTACTACGCAACTTCCTTTCCGACATGAACTCGGTGGAAGCGATGGAGTTCCTGCTGAACCGTATAAGACGTACTTCCAGTAACGAGGAGTTCCTGATCTCGATGAACGATTGATACCAGGCAACGTGTGAATCCGCATCAGCGGAGATGCATATACACAAACCATACGCAGCGGTCACTATTCAGTGCCGCTGCGTTTCTTTCACCCAAAAACTGTCACAAAAAAATCTCATCAGTCAGATGATGTCACAACCACAGGTCGTCAGGATAAGCCACATCCTCCAGGAAGAGTGCGTGTCCCGGCACCGAATCACCGGCCACATTGCGGTCACGGGCTTCGATGATACGGCGAAAACCACGTTCATCGAGCCGCCCTCTGCCTGCTTCCAGCAGGGTGCCGGTGATGGCTCGGACCATGTTGCGCAGAAAACGATCGGCGGTGATGGTGAAGATGTAATGATCGCCCATTCTCTCCCATCGTGCATCCGTTATCCGGCAGATGTTGGTCTTCACGTCAGTGTGCAATTTGCTGAAGCTTGTAAAATCGTCATATTCCTTTAACACGCCACAGAGCCTGTTCATCCTTTCCATATCGGGGAGGAAATGAACTCTGTAGCTCATTTCGTGCTGAAAAGGGTCTTTTCGGGTTGTGAGATGATAGCTATAGGTACGTGAAAGGGCACTGAACCTTGCATGAGCTTCGGGCAGCACCGGTCGGATCTCCTGCACAGCTATATCTTTCGGGAGGAAATTATTGAGCTTATGTACCAGATCAGCTTTGCCAAATGAATCACCTTCCCAGTCGAAGTGGGCAATCATCTTGCGGGCATGGACGCCCGCATCGGTCCTGCCGGCACCGGTGATCACCGTCACGCTACGCAGGATGACAGAGAGTGACTCCTGCAGCACCTGCTGAACGCTTATACCGTTGGGTTGTATCTGCCAGCCCACATAGTTCTTGCCATTGTATGAAAGGGTGATAAAAAAACGCGGCATGGTCAGTCTTACAAGTATAGATGATTACTTCAGTATGTAGAAGATGTTTTTCTGATTCCTTGACGTAGATACAAGTCCTAAGGTACGCTCTTTGCTCTTGGTTACACCTGAGATATAAAACTCATCTTCAATGACTCTCTCCGTATGATCCTTTTCGTTCACAATGGTGAGGTAACTCCGAAACACCAGTGGAGAGTCTTCTTTCGTAAACTGAGCTCTCCTCACAATTGAAACACCAATATATCCCTTTTGAAAGGAAGATTTGGGTATCGCATCCAGATTAAAAAATTGTGATACTGAAACGGGTGTATAACTTGTTTTCTCACCTGGTGGGATAAACAACCTCTCGTTTGGGAGTTCGACCTTTCCGCTGAAGGATCCTGTAGATGAGTAGGCAAGGTTCTGACTGCTCATGCTTCCGCTTATTTTTCCCCGGTTGGCATCCTGATATACTTTGTCTTCCATACTCACCGCCGATTTGTTCCAATCCACACTGATCGGGTCATTCGAGCGGTTTTCAATCTGATACACAAACCCACCGTTGTATTCACTGAATGAGTATCTTACCACAACGTCACTCCCCTCGTTAATAAAACTGCCATCCTCAGCCTGAACCAATGTATCATCATAAGAATTCACATACGAGTAATAATAGGTTGAACAACCTGACAGGGCAAAAACCATCAGTAATAAAGAAATAGAATGTTTCATAGCCTTTGAATTTATCCTATCTGTCCCTTGAGCCGGATTTTCGTCAATACCTGCTTTGTGTTGAGCGGGAAGTCACCATCCATCATCCAGGAGTAGTAGCTCGGCTCTTTGGCAAGCACCTCAGTCACAGGCTTACCCCTGTGTTTCCCGAAGTTGAATACCTCTACCCCCTTGTCGTTATAAATGATCCTGCCGGCAAAATCGACATTGTCGTTAAAGCTGGAATACTCTTTCGAAAGGGTTTCCACATCGTTTATAAGATCGGGATAGCGGTCCAGCTGTGACTTGAGCACCTCGTAGGTGGCACGTGTATCTGCTTCTGCCGAGTGGGCATTCTCCAGTTTCTTATTGCAGTAGAAAGCGTAGGCAGCCTCAAGGGTGCGTTGTTCTTTCTTGTGAAAGATGATCTGCACATCCACAAACTTACGTTTGCTCATGTCAAAGTCAACACCTGCCCGCAGAAACTCCTCCGCCAGCATCGGCACATCGAAACGGCTTGAGTTAAAGCCGGCCAGATCGCACCCCTCCAGTTGATCGGCCAGTGATCGTGCCACCTGTTTAAAGGTGGGACAATCCTTCACATCCTCATCGGTGATACCGTGAATGGCGGTAGACTGCGGCGGAATGGGCATCTCCGGGTTTATGCGGCGCGATTTGATCTCTTCTTTGCCGTTGGGATGAACTTTCAGAAAAGAGATCTCGACGATACGGTCGTGTGTGATATTGATCCCGGTTGTCTCAAGGTCGAAAAAAACGATTGGGTTCTTAAGGTTTAACTGCATACTCTGCTGTTTAATCGTTTAACATCATCGGCATCAGCAGTGTCAGCATCTCCTCGTTTTCCTCTGTCTCAACTGGTAGGATTAGCCCTGCCCGAGAGGGATCAGAGAGCTCCATCCGCACATCGGAAGAGGGGATGTTGTTGAGGATATCAATCAGGAAAGCAGCCTTGAAACCGATGTTCATCACATTTCCTTCATAGGTGCAAGGAATCATCTCCTCAGCAGCGGTAAGGAAGTCGATATCCTGTGCTGAGACCACGATCTTGTCTTCCGACAGCTGGAACTTCACCAGGCTGCTTGCCGGGTTAGAGAAAACAGCAACACGTTTCAGAGCATTGAGCAGTGCCAGACGATCGAGTGTAAAGTTATTCGGATTGTTCTGTGGGATCACAGAATTGTAATTGGGATAGCGTCCCTCCACAAAACGACAGACCATCCTGTAATCACTCATGGTGATGTAGGCATTGTTTTCGTCGAAGCGGATCTCTACCGTGCCACTCTCTTTGGGGAGGAGCGCTTTCAGTAGATTGGCCGGTTTTTTGGGAAGGATAAAAGAAGAGCGCCCCTCACCCTTTGCGCTGGTAGTGGTGACCCGTACCAGCTTATGTCCGTCGGAGGCTACGAAGGTCACATTTTCAGCCGTAATATCAAAATAGATCCCGTTCATCACCGGACGCAGCTCATCATCAGCTGTGGCATAGACAGTGCGGTTGATGCCTGAGAAGAGTATATCAGCATCCAGTGACAGCGACATGAAATCCTCTTTCAGTGGCTTTGGATCGGGATACTCATCACCTTTCAGTCCCACAAAATTGTATTTACCGTTGTGATAATAGATGAAGACCTCAAGTGTTTCATCGTTGATATCGATCGTCAGGGGTTGGTCAGGCAGCTCACGCAACGGATCCAGGAGGTTACGGGCATTGATTGCCAGACTCCCCTCCCCCTCGGCACTGTTCACTTCGACGGTTGTCTCCAGGCGTGTCTCACTATCGGCAGCCGTAAGCGAAAGCATATTCCCTTTCAGGTCCAACAGAAAACAATCCAGTATGGGTAAGGTATTCTTTGAGTTGATTACCCTGCTTATGGCTTGCAGATGGTTCAACAGCGATGCGCTTGATACTACGAATTTCATGATGCTATCTTTTTTTGAACAAATATAGGAAATAATCTTGGAGCGGAGCTCTTTTTTTCCTGATAAATTTAAGGATTCGTATTCAGTGGCCGACGGCCAGCTTTAGGTTGTTCGCACACTGTTATTTTGATTCTCTATACCCGGTTCACGGTTCCGGGTTATAACCTACTAACCTTTTAACCTACTAACTTACTAACCTACTAACCTACTAACTTACTAACCTATTAACCTTTTTTGTTACGCGGGTGATGTTCGATGATCTCCTGCCGTAGGAAATTGCGATCAAGATGGGTATAAATTTCAGTAGTCGTAATCTTCTCATGCCCCAACATTTCCTGGATCACCCGTATGTTAGCCCCTCTCTCAAGCAGATGGGTAGCAAAGGAGTGACGAAGAACGTGAGGACTGATTGTCTTCTGCAAACCGGCCATCACTGCATATTTTTTCAGGTAGTGAAACACGGTAACACGCGATATTGGTGTCCCCCTGGAGCTGACAAAAATGATATCTTCGTAACCTTTTTTCAGGTTGATTTGGCGGCGGTAAGAGAGCCAGTTATGAATCTTATGCAAAGCAATTTCTGAAATAGGCACAAGACGTTGTTTGTTCCCTTTACCCTCCACACGTATAAAACCCTCATCGGGATATAGATCTGTGAAGCGAAGATGAGTAAGTTCTGAGATGCGCAAACCACAGCTGTATAATGTCTCAATGATCGCATCATTGCGGGTACCTTCGGCCGTAGAGAGATCGATAACCCCCAATAGCCTGTCGATCTCTTCCAGAGAGAGTATAACCGGCAGTTTGAGACCGATCCTGGGTGTCTCCATCAACTCGGCAGGGTTCTCGTCACGAACATGGTCCAACAAAAGAAAACGGAAGAAGGATTTCATGCCTGAGATCGTTCGTGCCACAGAACGGGGTGAAATACCGCGATCGTGCAACCCGGCAAGAAATGCTTCCAGATGATGCTGGTTTACATCGGCGTAGGTGAGCTGCCGTTCATCCAGATAAGTGGTTAACTTTTGCAGATCACTCAAATAGGCCTCAATGGTGTGAGGGGAGAGACCTTTCTCCAATAACAAGTGACGTTTATAGGCAGTGATAAGTGATGTGTGTGTCATGTGTCAACCCAGAGACAACTTTTTCATCAAATCAACGGCTTCCGCCACACTCTCTTTCAGCAGGTCTAGGACCTCTCCTTTTTCCTTCTCTGAGAGAGTTTTCTCCTTCTCCAAACGGCTCAGTAAGTATACAACCACTTTGTTGTCCATCATGCGAAAGAGTGGAAGCATCTTGTGTGATAGTCCGGCGGCGGCACGCATCTCGTTGTTACCCATATAGTTCTTCAACAGGGGTATATTCGCTGAGGTCTCGTCAACAAATGACTGCAGGATAGACTTACAGACAATCGGATCCTCCTTTACGAATTCGATCAGGGCAGCAACCCCAATAGGAGTGTGAAGAGAAGAGGTGATCAACGGATGATGTGTATTCTCTTCATTTGTCAGATGATACTGCTTGACCAACATATTCAGATCATGCAGGTTGAAGGGCTTGGTCAGATTTCCGGAAAAACCGGCTTCGTGTAGATCATCGAGTGAGATATCCGAACGAGCAGTGAGCGCGATCAGCGGAACCTCGCTCTGCTGAAGGACTGCTTTCACCTTCTCAGCCAGGGTGAAACCGTTGGTATGAGGCATCATGATATCGATAAAGATAATATCGAAAGAGTGATGTTTCAGCAGCGGTATCACTTCATCCGGGTTCCTCTCCGTAACAACCTCAAACGCTAGCTTTTGCAGCATCTCTGAGATCATCATCAACTGGACAATATCATCATCCACCACCAACGCACAACATTTTCTATTGTCAGAAACAGGTTGTTCCTTTTCTCTGTTCTTCTCTTTTATATCGATAGTCTTCAGTGGTAATCCAATAATGAAAGAGGAGCCCTCTCCTTTTTCAGAATGTAGCTGTATCTCTCCCTGCAGGGCCTCTACGAACCCTTTGGTGATGGCTAGTCCCAGACCGCTTCCCTCTACCGGCTCACTCTCTTCATGATTGTGTCCACGTTGAAATTCACCGAATATGAGTTGTTGATCGGTTTCGTCGATCCCCTCACCCGTGTCATTCACGCTAAAGATGAACCAGTCTGAATGCTCCCTTATCTCCTCTTGCATTACGACCGATATCTTCCCCGATCTCGTATATTTGACCGCATTGGAGAGGATATTATTCATGATCTGTCTGATCATGTAGAGGTCACCATAACGGATACTCTCCTCGGGAATCCGATTTTCAACACTATATTCCAGCTCCTTCTGCATTGCCAAAGGGCGAAAGCCCTGAACTGTCTCTTCGGCAAGGGTATGCAAGTCGAAGCGGGTTTCTTTCAATTGCCAGGTACCTGACTCGATACGATGATAATCCAGCAAGGTTGAGATGAGACGCAACACCTGATCACCTGAACTTTTCATATAATAAAGAAAGCGCTCCCGCTTTTCCGGGTCCTCTTCCTCCTCCATCAGTTCAATATAACCAAGGATAGAGCTCATGGGAGCTTTGATGTCATGTGAGATGGTAAGCATCAGTTTCTCACGTGATGCAAGCAGATTGGATATCTGTTTGTGCGATTGTTCCAGCTCTCTGCGATAACGACGGCTTTTATTCAGATCAATCAAAAAGAGAAAAACGAAGACCAGAGCAATCAACATTGCCAGGGTGGAGACAATGAAAAGCGTCTGTTGAGAACCCCTTATCGCCTTTTCGCGAGCAGATACCAGTGCAAGTGATTTCTTCATCTCCTCCTGTTCCACACTTTTCAGAAGATCATCAATGCGGGCTGTCAGCATGCGATTGTGCTGGCTCATCACTTCCAGCTGACTAAGGAAAGCCAGTTCAAACTGCTTATGTCTCTTCAAATCCAACTTCTCAGAGGTTCGTATCTTATTGATCAATGTGTCAACCAACACCCGAAACTGACTGGAAGTGACTACCGATCGTTTTTCAATCACCAGGGTGGAATCTTCGGATGCAACAAACACGTTTCGCACCCTGTCCAGAAAACCTTTACGTTGCCCTTTAACCACACTGGTATCGCTATCATGACTGAGCGAGGGAGCCAGATTGTTGCTGGTCAGATAATTGGATATCTCTCTATTGAGAGAGGGTGGAACATAACTACTCTCCATCAGGGTAGTGATTTGCGGAGCCGTACGCATTGAATCGAGCAATGATGCCACCTTTTCCAGGTTATCCCGTTTCTGATTGATTAGAAGGCGGATGCTGTCGAGTTTGTTGATCCGAAAAGAATCACTCGTCATAAGTCTCAGAGAATCAAGATTGCGTGCGATATCCGGTACAATGGAATCATATTTAAGGAAATAGGCGCCGGCATTCTCAGATGTAAAGAGATTCTGATCACTCTCAATCTCGTATAGCATGGAAAGCGTCCTTCCCACAACCAACAGCTCACGGTGCTCCTCATTTTTGACCCTGCTTTGGGAGAACTCAACCAGGTTACGGTAAATGAGATAGAGTCCGACAGCCATGATCACTACGATTAACAGATAACCAGCAATCACCTTGGGACCAAGTTTTGGTACTTCTTTTTTCATGGAGAGTCTACATCAACGCAAGGTTTATGTTGAGACCTTGTAAAGTTTCATTTTGTTGTAAAGGGTTTTCCTGTCAATGTTCAGAATGGAGGCAGCCATGGTCTTGTTCCCTTTTGCGAGCTGAAGTGCTTCCATAATTTTCTCTTTTTCGTAGTTTTCTTTTCGCAACTTATGTATCGAATTGGTTGGTTGAGGTTTCGTTTCTCTGGAACTCTCATGCTTGCCAAACAATTCCGGTGCGATATTGACGGAGATACGGGATGATTCGGTGAGCAAAGCAGCTTTTAAAACCATATTCTTCAGTTCCTGGATATTTTCCGGCCATGCATAGTTGTAAAGTTGTTCCATAAGCTCCGGCTCAAAACCCTTTATCTCTTTGCCCAGGATGTAGTTGGAAAATTTCAGGAAATAGCTGGCAAAACCTTTAATCACCTCCTTATCACCTCTTAGGACGGGCAGTTCAACACTGTTTTTCTCCAACTGTGTGTAGAGTTTCGGTATCAACACTCTCTGCAACTCCTCCTTATTTTTCACCGAACTGACCACAACCTGCACGAAGTCATCGTCCCGATTCTGACGGGTAAGCATACCCAACAGTTCATCCTGCATATTCAGGTCCAACAATTCAGCGTTACGGATATGCAGGACTCCACCCCGCGCTTCTCTGAATTTTTCAATCAACAAGGATGTATCGTTGGTTGTTTCTGCCTGAAGGTTGTTCAACTCCCTGTCGCTTTCAAAATGATCCAAATCCACTATTATCAGCGGCTTGCTCATGTGATATCCTTTGTCATGCAGATAACTCACTGTGGAAGACTTTCCGGTACCTCTGTCACCGGTTACCAACAGATGTAACTTCTGATCCACCACATTGTCCAGGTAGCGTAACAACCGTGCATATTTCTCCCCGGGAGGTTTAATCTGCTCATTGCAGTTATGATCTTTGCGTTGTCTGTTCAGTTGTGACTGAAAAGCCTCATCGATTTTATGAAAGAGCAACTCAGGTTTGATCGGTTTGGCGATGTAATCTGATGCCCCTGCTTTCATGGCCTCAACGGCTGTCTCAATGTCGGCAAAGCCGGTCATCATGATCACCAGGATCTCAGAGTCAAATTTTTTCACCCATGACAAAAACGTAAAACCATCGACATCAGGCATTTTGATGTCTGCCAGAATCATATCAATAGGCTGTTCCCGAACCAATTGCTTGGCTTGATGAACATCTGTGGCTGTTTCGGCATTGTATCCCTTTTTGATCAGCCATGATTTCAGCATCAGACATACAGTCAGATTATCGTCAACTACAAGAAAATTCTTCTTCATCACACATTTAAAAAAAAGAACGAATCAGATCCCACGGGATCTGCATGAAATCATTCTTTGTCATTCTCATTTTCTGTTTCTCTCAACAGCTCTCTAGGCATCATCACTGCAGCATATAACATGAAGAGCGCACCACATAACATGACCAATGCCCATTCGTTACGCTGTTTGAACATCAGATAGGTTGAAGCAATCATCAGCAGGGAAGAAAAAATCTGTAAAAGAAACAACCTTTTACCACGTATACTTTTTCCCGGATAAGGAGAAGAAACTGTGAGCACAGAAAAAAGAGCAACAGAAAAGGCCATTATCCAAGGTGCAACAAGTGGTACTACCATATACAAAATGGCAGATAATAAAATTATGAATGCAGCGATGCGAAGCAATTTTTCATTCAGGTTATGTACCATATCCTATAATAGAGTGATGTTTACCCAATAGTGAAAGACAGATGACCTGTCTGTCATTTTGAAAGTACCACATTTGTACAACAATTCAAGATTTTCCAAAATTAAACAACTGTGCACTGATACACAGCATTGAAGATTCATTCATCAATGATGAATATATCTTCATTCTCTTTTTTCATGAGATAATTCTCCCGTGCGAACTTCTCCAGATCTTCATCATTTGATTGGAGCTCATGCAATTTCTGCCTGTCTGATTCTGTTTGCTGATGATAATATTCAATCTGTGCCTCCAGCTCTTTGATTTGCGTTTCATAGCGTATCCTTTTAGCCACACTGCTATCACTCAGAAAAAACAACATCACAACCAATACAACAAGCATCACAATTTGATAAGCTGTGAGTCCCATAAATCTTTTCATGCCTGGCATATTCGCGAACTGTCTCATCTCATTCGTCGCACAAAAGGAGTTTTGTCACTTACAAATATAGAACTTATTTTCGATTAATGCGAACCATTTAATGGAAATAAAAGAAAATATATCAGAGCTCCTGCATACAGATTAAGCAAAAAAAAGTATCTTTACGCTGTTATGTTTTGTTTT